>Ga0315330_10000388_pt1 | contig 26548 bp, 40 predicted proteins | sample M140m34915metaG_FD_203453 | JGI IMG/M metagenome (GOLD analysis project Ga0315330, IMG submission 203453) | Ammonia-oxidizing marine archaeal communities from Monterey Bay, California, United States - M1 40m 34915 | ecosystem: Environmental > Aquatic > Marine > Intertidal zone | place: USA...
TGAAGAAGTGACTCGTCGCGAAGTCTTCAAACCTTTCGACGATGTTATTAAACGTGATCATGTGAGCTTCTATCTTTTAAATAGCTGAGGTGCTGGAATACGACTTGAACAGGGAGTTCCGTAATCGAGTCCATCTTGAGGATGTCTTCTCCGGAGAGGGCGTAGAGGAGGTGATACCATCCCCATTTTTCACCGACTGGATCGCTTTGTCCGCCACCTCCAGTAAAGAGAACTGCATATCGTGAAGCAGTTGATTTCTGGAAGTCCAAAAAAAAAGCAGCATGCCCGATATCAAGTCCGCTCCCATCTCTTCGAATATGCTTGCATCTTCTTTGGCGGTGTACTTCTTGACCTCGTATTTATCCCCGAGTTCGTAAGTCACTTCCCGATAGAGAAGAGCGGTAATTTTGTGGGCGTTCTTCCAGAAGTCCTCGAGGTGGTTTTCCATGTCGATCCATTCGCCCGCTGTGAACTCATCCCAATTCGGAATGAAGCCGAATCGTTTTCCGTCGATTTCAACGACCTTCTCATGTCGTGCGGTCTCTTGGGTGAGTAGATTGTCGAGATGCGCTGAGGCGGCTTCTATGAGCTTCTGAGGCATCGAACGGAGCTTCTCTACCGATTGCCCCGAGCAGATGGATATCTTCTCCAGGGGGTTCTCTGTTGTCATCATGACTTGGAGTTCTCCGAGTGAGAGATCCGACCATCGGTGCGGGAGTTTGAGTTCCATCATTTTAATAACTCGTTTTCTTTGGTTTCCTTACGTGCGGAAAGTTAGGGCAAAAAAAAAGCCCCGTGAGGGGCTTGCATTATCGAACAGTTTTTGTTGTGTTCAAATCTTGGTCGTTCCAAGTTGCTGGATATTCCTTGTTGCCGTGAAAGTGTATTTCCGTTCGGAAATTGCCAACTTGCATTTTTCGCGGGTAGTAGGCAGCAACGCGGCGTGTGCCGTTTTCATCTTCTAACAACAAATCAAAGCTTACAAAACCTCTGCGCTTGTTTACTGTTTTTCTGCTTCCGCGCAAAGTGTAGCCTTTAACTTGGTCGCCTGTTGTTGGGTGTGATGTGAGTTGCATTGTTTCCTTTTGTTTCGTTTGATGTCTCAAAGATACGCAATTCTTTTAGTTATCCAACCCTAAAACGAATTTTTTTTGTTTTTTCTTTTCTATCCGATAGCATAAGAGCCGAAGTTCGGGTTCGTTTGGTTAAATGTGATCGCGTACCGCATCGCATCGATGGCGTGGTTGAAGTTGTCGACGGGTTCATTCAGTTGCTTGCCGTTCTTGTCTTCCTTCCATTTGTAATTGCGTAGCTCCCGGATAAGGTTCACACTCCGAGCCGTGACAAGAAGCGGTCTCGAATGGAGGAATTGGATTCCATTCTTGACTGAATCTCTTCCCTTTCTTGCTCCGTGAGTATTGAATCCGTGAGCGTGTATCTCGTCGATGCTCTTTGGCTCAGCGGAGTCACAGATAACAACATCCGATCTATTGACTTCGTTATCTCGGAGCACTTTTGCAATATCTGAATTCGTAAGTCTTGTCGCGTAGCAGAGTTCGTCGACTGCGAATCCATCACCGTCTGTGAAGACTCGGACGATTGCGGTTGGGTCGTTTGTATAACCGAAGTCGAGTCCGATGTTGAGGAGCTTGTATTCATTTGGTATTTGATTTATTTCTTTCCAGTGGGTGAAGATGGTGCTTTGTGCGGTGCCTCGTTCTCCGAGACCGTATACTTTCCAAAAGTTCTCGTCTGCTGTTTTAAACCGCTCAATCTCCATGACCACACTTTCAGGGAGGAACGGGTTGTCTTTGTACGTGGTGCGGAAGAACTCTGCGTCTTCTCGTGGGATGACTTCTTCATATATCCAATGGAATTCGTCTGAGGGGTTGTAATCGATTAATACTCTCCCCGTTGTTCTGAGGAGGAGTTGTCGCCAATCTTCAAGGTTTATCTCGTTGGCTTCGTTGATGAATAGAACGTCTCTCTTGCGTCCTCTGACCTTCTGCGGTTCTGATAATGATATAAACTCTACGAGGTTTCCCCATAGTTGGTATGTGCCTTCGCTCTTGTTGTGAAGCTCGACGTTATATGCCTCCTCGTTTTCGAGTATCTCGAAGAAGTCCCTCATTGCGGTGGCACGAAGTGCGGGGAATGTCTTTCGGCATATCGTGATAACGAGTCCCGAGTTCTTGTGGCAAAGCTCAATGAGTGCCGTGAGGATGGAGTACGTCTTTCCGGATCGTGTCCCGCCTTGGTGAACTTGTATCTTCGACTTGCATTCTTTGACGTGGTAATATGTCGCGGGGAGTTTACTCATCGAGCCATGAGAGCGGCTTCTTCTCGGTGACCTCTATCTCTTGCCGTTCGATATATCCGCGCTTCTTGCCTTTGGTCTTCAAGAAGAATATCGTCGCTGCTGGGTTGCCTTCCTTTACGAGTTTGTAGAGGTGCGATTCTGCAAAGTCGAGAACGCTGTCTTGAATGGATTGAACCGCGCTCTTATATTCCTCGTCTGCTTTTAGCCATGCGTAATGAGTCGAGCGATCAATCCCAACCATCTTCGCGGCTGTCGATACAATACCGAGCGACTTCTCGAGGGCTTCGAGCATCGCTTCTTTTTTAGTGTTGGATGTGTTGGTCTTAAGTGCTTCCATTACTTACCGCATAATTCGCATTTCACTTTCTCTTCTTTCTCTTCAGGTTCTTCTTGTGGATCCCATACGTTGAGCATCCAGTCATTGAGTTCGGTTGCATCCCATTCGTTCGCGAGGATATCCATATCGTGTTCTCCTGCGTTGGTGTTATCCTTTATCGTGAACTCTCGGTCTTTCAATTCGCCCCATGTAGCGACATAGACGGGAGCCTCTTTGAGTCCCGCTGCTTTGCACGCTTTGAATCTCATGTTCCCTCCGATTATAACCATGTCGGGGTTGACAACGATGGGTCGTGCTTGGAGCATCTCGGGGAACTCTCGGATGGATTGAACGAGCTTGTCGAACCTCTCCTCTTTAATCGTCCTCGGATTCCGGGGATTCTCCCTTATCGCTGAGAGTTTCATTTGCTTGTTCCAAGACGGCTTCGAGGGTATATCGGAATTCATCGTTGTGAACGGCTAAGGTTAGAAGTAAAGTCGCGGGGTCATCTCCGGCATGGAGTCGAATTGCTTTGTCATTCTCTGTGATGAGAAGGAAGTTCTTCGCATGGAGGAGGGCTTTTCTTGCGTTTCTCATGGGTGAAAGATACGACCTTCAACATCTCTTGCCACGTTCTCGAGGTTGTCTTTGTCGTATTGTGTCATCGGAAGAAGCCGCTTCACGAGGAACGGATCTCCGCTGAATCGCTGCTCTTCGAATTTCTCTTTCTGATCTTGCTTGAGAAATTGACGGATATTCTCCGCGATGATTTCTCGCTCTGTTGTTGTGTAGCTCATTCTGTTTCGTTTATTAGTTTCTGAAGCTCGCTAAGCATTCGACGGTTGCACGAGGAGCATTGACTCGCTTGGGTGTTGGTACCCGTCACCTTCGAATATAGCTGGGCAAGCTGTCCGTTTGTTCTGAATTGATTCTCGGTCTTGAGAAATGTCTTGATTGCGTCGATGTCTTTTTGTTTTATAACGGCTTCCCATTTACCGAGGGGACACGAGGCAACCTTGAGCCGAGTCTTTGTTGGCATATGGCAACCGCACAACTCCGAGTCGGAGAAGGCTTCGGTCACGAGGTCTCCGCAACTCTTGGTCGATTCGACGAAGTGTTCGCACCCTTTGCAGATGGTGAGTCGGTCAGTCCTCTTTTGAGCCGTTACGAAGAACATCTTTCAGGATTTTTCGGGTGATGTGTAGTGAGCGATAAAGGGTCGATTCTCCAATGCTAGACCGTCGAGATACGTCAGCCATGTTCCACCCTTGCAGGTATAGAGAGAAGATGGTTCGATCAAACCAGGAGAGGCGGTCAAGGATGAGTTGCATTTGTTCTCGTTGGATTGCTTTTGTCCAATCGTTTTCGAAGGCTTGTTCTTTGGGGTCGGCATCTGTTACGTGATATATCTCTTTGAATTTTCCTCTCGTGGCTTCGTTATACATCGCTTTCACAAAGTACCCGAGAGCGGTCTCGTTATCCCCATCGGGGAAGCGTTTGTCGATGCATCGAAGATAGGTGTGATGTACAAGGTCGGAAGGGCTGTCCGTCCATCGTCGAGCGATGCGAACAAGTTTTGAATAGTGCTTCGTTAAGAAGCTATTCCAACCCTTTCGACTTCCTGAGTTCATCGACTTTCTTCTTGTATATTTTGCAAAGTGCTTCCAATTCGTGAACGCTGAATCGCTTCGTTTCGTTGCTCAAGCGAACAAGGCGATCCGCTGTCCCTTCTCCGTATACCTCATCCAACTTCAAAGCGAATTCGTATTGTGCACCCCCTTCAAATCCGTTGCATTTTTTACACTGGAATTGTACGTTCATGATATCAAACCGGGTGGGCATCTTTTGCCGCACCATGAAATGACCAGCGTCTGCGCTTTTGTAATGGCGCAAGCGTCCGCAAGTAAAACACTCTCCCCACCCTTCATCGTTGACCGCACGCAGCCGGATGAATTGGGAGAATATCTTGTCAAGCTTCGCCTTCGCCTTTGCTACTGTCATTCTTTCCGGGTATCAAGAAGGGATTGTTCTTCATGCGCCATTCCAGCTTGGCTTGTTCGGGATCGTACTCAGGGACGTTCGTGGGGTCTTGCGCTCCTCGACTTATCGTTTTGTGTTGTTGCTCAAGAATGGACGCTCGTTCTTCTTCATGCTTGATAATGCAATCGCGAAACTCCTGAATCTTGAGTCGCTCGAAGAAGTTGCCGTAATATCCTTGTTTCATCCTCTCGCAAATTAAGCGAAGTTCTTCCAGTTTCAAAACGGGGAACACCTCGAAGATGGTCTCTGCACAAAGTGCCAAGTCCTCGAATGAGTGAAGGGTCTTCTTTGCGTCGATGAATTCCACCGTCTTATTGATCATCGTCACGACTGCCGCCCGAGTCTCTTCGGGATGGTGTCTGAGGCTCGTGAGGATGTTTGTACCCGCCCAGGCTTCTTCGTTGGTGGGTTTATAAATGCCCGTGCTTGAGATATGCTGTAAGCTGGTCTTTGCTTGGTTGCTTTGGAGCTCCTGTTTTGTTCGTTGTAAATTCATTGCTTCGTTTTATCCAATTTCGAGCGGCTGCATTCCAATTCTTCATCTTGTTTCTGCCCGCTCTCCATCCGTTTGATTCGTAGTAATTCCAAAATTTCTCTCCTTCGTCTCTGGTTGATCCCGCAAGTTCGAACGATTCCATCGCTTCTTCCAAACTTGGCTCCTTGAAACGCACTCTCTTTACTAACTCTTTACTCTTATCTATACTCTTCTCTTTACTCTGCGCAACAGTAGTTGCAACTTTTGCAACAGTAGTTGCAACTTTTGCGCCGATAGTTGCTTCTTCTTGCAACGATTGTTGCTTGTTCCTATCGTTGCTTGTTCCATTAGTTGCTTCTATGAGGACAGTCATCTTCCTTCGTTGTCCGTATCCTTCACATTTAATGTGCTCGGTTTCGCAAAGGTCTTTGCGCATCTTCCGGATGTATTGAGAAGAGACCCCAAGAGACTCAGCAAGGAACTCATCTCCCGCCCAACACGATCCGTCCTTGTGACTGAGCGCGTGAATTTTAGAGAGGAGAATTCTTTGCATGGGAGAGAGGTCATCCAACAACCAAATCTCCTGGGGTATCCATATTCCATTCATTTCGCCAAAGTTATGATGAAATTATTTTCATTCCATACCTTGCCTTTCGCAAATCAAAACCTCTTCAACGACTTCCGCGAATGTCGCTCCGCACGTTTCGGATATCTCCGGGAGGTGCTTCAGGATATTCCGTGGCATCCGTCCGCACCAATTGCGAACGGTGTTGGATGTAACGTCGAGAGTCTTTGCGGCTTCGGTTGTCGATCCGTAGTTGCGGATGAGAAATAGTTTAATATTATTCATACCGCGTAACCTTTACAGCACCCCAGAGAAAAGACCGAGACACCTTCACTCGCTTATTAAGAGGGGCTGTCTTTGCCTTATCTTTCTTCTTGGATACCCGAGGTGCATCGAAGAGCGTTGAACCCCTTAAAATGTACCGCGTGCCGTTATACCGATAATCCTTCTTGATTGCTTGCCAATGGTTCGACATGGACTTGATATTGCGTCCGGCAATTGTTTCCATGTTGCGCCATTGAACTTGACCTGTTGACCCGAGGTTTTCATTCAACTTTTTAATAAGCAATCTTTCCTCTCCTGTGGTGTATGGCTTGCTCTTCATAGCTTCGAGATAAGGGTTGCACGGATGGACAAAAGGAACTCAGCCGCTTCGAGAATCTTCTCAGGGTCGTTCTCTTGGTTGATCGCGTGACCGATTGCCCAACTTGCGTCGATCCTCTTTTGAATGTCAGGGTTATTCGCCTTCGATTGACTCGGGCTGAACCCTGGCTTCGTGAGTTTCATTCGGTCACCCCACTTCGAGGGAGTGACTTCGAATTCTACTTCGTCTCCAACGCTCCAACGGTCTTGGCTCTTTGCAGATACCTCTCCGCTGTCTCCGGATTCGAGTTGGATTTCGAACTTGTACATCAAGCCGTTTTGGCTGTCATAGGTGCCATTCGGTTGAATGGTCTTGATTTTAGATTGTCCCATTTTCTTTGGTTTTAGGGATTTATTTCGTCCGCGCTCTGCGGATGGATTCTTTGAGTTGAGAGATGAGGAGATCGAATTCCGCGTCTTCATCTCGGAGGTTATTGGCGAAGTCGTTAAAATCCTTCGCGGGGTTTACGTTGACACTACTTCGAACGCATATCGGTTTTACCCATTGCTTTTCTTCTGAATTCATTATTTATATATCTGTTAAGGTTCGTAACGGCTGATTCAACTTCGAAGCGGAGGCGGTCTATATCCTCTCCCTCGAACTCTTTTTGTGCCCAGTTCCAATACTTGAGCACGTCTTCTTTAATCTCGTCCATCTTGTAAGGTTTAATCTTCATCAATATGAAAAAACAGGGTGTAATATCCGTACTTCTTTTCGACCATCAAGAGATGTTCAAACTCGTCCTTCGGTAATTTGGAAACGAAATACTTGTCGTACCCTGCCGCGCCTTTCGTCCAGCAATACGATTGCCATCCCGCGTCGATATACTTCTGGCGATTCTTATAGAAATCGTCGTGGTTGACGGGAGTCCATATCGATGTGCGGTAAGCGGATGCGGATCGCGTCCCTAGCTTGCCCGTTACCCAATTCTCTTCTTGGCTGTGGTTCATAGGTCGATATTTTCTTGTACGATATCCATCGCCATTTGAAGCGCGGTACGTGTGAGACGATGGGTTGTGGGTTGCTCCTGTCGGAGGTCATGCAAGGTGAGCCACGCTTGCTTGAGGTCTGTTTGTTTGTTGTCGTTCATGGTAGAAAGATAAAGCCCCGAAGGGCGTTTCAATTAGATTGCTTTTGCTGCCAGCTTTGCGATAATATCCAAACCTTCTGCGCTGTACATCATGCGCTTTGTTTTCTCAACTGTTAAACCTTCATCATAACAAGCGTCTGTGAATTTTTTGCAAGCCGCTTCAATTATTGCGGTCATGTTTACATTGCTAAGCTCCTGTTTTGCTGTTTCTAAGTTTGTCATGGTAGTGTTGTTTGCGTTTGTCATGGTGTAAAGATACGCAACTTATTTCGTTATCCAAGCATGAAAACAAATTATTTTTCTTTTTTACGCAAAAAAAAGAGGGAAGCCCCGTTGAGCCTCCCTCCCTACAAACGTAACAATGGGTGTCTATACCCTAACAAAACAGAACCCGAATATACTAATTTTTAGCGGAACCGAAATAATAATTTACAACCTGACCGACGAGGGTACCTTCTGCGAACCCGAGGATGTGGAAGAAGATTTCCTTATCCTCGACTCCCGTCTTCGCCCAAACAACCATGACGATACCGATAATCATAGCAGCCGAACCGACGAATACTTGCATCCAATCCCGCTGACCGAGGCTCTTTGTTATCTCAATCTCACGATTCCTCGCGTTGGCTCTGTCCGCATTTGCGATCTCCTCCATCAACAGCTTCGCTTTTATCTTTTCTTCGTCGCTGGTTTCGGTGTTGTCGATTAGAGCACCAATCGCCTTCAGAGCGTCCGCACCTGGGACAATCTCCCCGATGAGGTCGAAGACCTTCGGTGCTTTTGTTTTGAACCATTGCCCGAGCTTTGTTTCTTTTAGTGGAGTTCCTCGCATTGTATCTCGTATGATTGCCCGTGAGGCTTGATTGAAAACTTCCAACCGCCCAACCGAGGTACCGAGAAGCCCTTCTCAACTTCCCACCCAATGGAACGGTCTTTCTTCTTGTAGGATCCCGTCTGAACAACATGAACCGTTTCTTGTCCGTGGTTGAAGTTGGAGGTGAGTACGTCGCGCATGACAGGGACATACCACTTCTGATGGGTGTGACCGCGTGCAATGATAACCGCCTGCGGATAATCTTTCATATCTATATCCACATTCAAAACACCTTTCGAGCGTTTGGCGTTGCCTCCGTACCCGTGATGATAATGAAGCGGAAAGCTCTTCCTCCCTCCCTTGCCGTTACGGCTGCATTTAATAACGACCCATCCCGCGTAATAACCCGCAATCATATTCCCTCCGTTGGCGTTGAGAATGCCTACCGTTCGTTGAATGGGATCGACCCCGTGTCGTTTGGTTATGTTGGTCTCGTGGTTACCCTGTCCAATGAGCTTGATAATATCTTTATACGGCTCGAGCTTATCGGTGCAGTCCTTTATAACCTCATCGATATACGCCATCGCTTTGAGTTCTGGTCGCAATGAATCGTAAGAGCCGCGCGGATCGAACTTCATATTCATTAAATCGTACAAATCGCCCAGAATCAAAACAACCGCGTTCTCTTCTTTGGCTCTGTCGAGGTGTTTGAATAAGAGTTTGCGGTCACACTTAACGGAATCGAAGTGTATGTCTGAGAGCAGATAAACGCTCTTTACGTCTTCGGTGTTTTCAAAGTCGAACGGGAGGACGTGGATATCTCGGTCTTTGGTAATTAAATCATACATATGTCCATATTCGATTTTCGGGTTTCATTTCGTCGATATCGCAATGAATGAAATTTTTTCCAATTCCAATGCGCGTTATACCAACTTCCATCAACGCATCGATGATGATAAATCGTTCTTGTGAATTGGTGACCTCTATATCTGCGGCAAGCCCGAGGAGGTGCGAAGAGTTCCGGGAAGCGGGTAACCCTCTGTCGATGAGTTCGCGGTTGTAATCAACCGTGCGAAAGCCCGAAGAAATATGAAACGGAATGGAAGCGCAATCCCGAGCTTCATCAAGCAAACGAAGAAAGCCTCTGTCCATCATACGACCCGAGCCGGGTGCATCGGGTGAATCGAATTCTCTGAGCTTGAAGTGCCTCATCGCTCCGCAAGCATTAACTCGATTTTGTGAACTGCTTTGACGACTTCCTTCATCATGTCTTTGAGTTCGTCTTTATCGGATTCCACACGGATGATGCGCCCCTTCAACTTTTCAATTTCACGGTTTAGGTTTACCCATACCGCTACTATTGCGATTGCGCTTGGGAGGAGTAGGAAGGTTATTTCTGTCGAGGTCATCGAGGAACTTTTTCAATAAGGTGATATTTTCTTTTCGGCTCTTTCTCATCCGAAGAATTGTTTGAGGTCTACGATGTTGGGAACGCCTCCGCTGCTTATGCTCATTCCGCTCTGGAAATAGTCCGCTGGTTGTGGGAGCATATCCGCACCCGTGTTGGAACTGTACTCCGGAAAGAGAGACGAGTTGTTGCAAAGGTATTGATACATTCGGTACGTGTAGAATTGGGCGTTCTGACGCGCTCTTTCTACCTCGCGGTGTAAGTCATCCGGGGAGATGGTTTGAGTGTCTTCAGAGACCCTTAAAACGAGCGAGCCGTTGTCCATCTTCACATAAAGCGAGGGGATAAGTTCAACCATCGTCCACCAAAGGGTGGCTTTGCGACAATAGTCATTCATTAGAGTAGCGTAATCGCCCGTCAAACTTGAACTCGAAATATCCGATTTCAGCTTGTCGAGGAGATCCGTACCCAAATACAGTTGGATGTACTTGTCTTGGGAAAGGATAATCGAAGGAACGAGGTAAGCGTCTTCGATGCTTCCGTTTATGTTGGTGATCCGCTTGATATAATCCGGATTCACAAAGAGAACTTCTGCTTGTAGTGACATTATCGGGGATTTATGAAGCCTTCATTCGGCATATCGGTGGGACGTTGTGCAACTCGTGGATCGTTCACGGGTAATCGCTTCGCATCGACTCCCGCTTCGCGGATGAGTTTCTTCGCTTGATTTACCGAGATTTTCTTGTTGCTCTTTCGCAGGTATGTTTGACGGCTCCAGAAGTGATGGCATCGCGCCCCGCCTTTAAACAAAAATAGGTCGTATGTATTCGAGCCATTTGCACCGAGTCCGGGATTCACTGCGCGTAAACTAGCCGCTTCGATGTCTTCCTTGCGGTAAACTTTGCCCGCGTTGACCATCTTTTTACAGAAGTCGCGTGAAGTCTCTTGTGTGGACTTGGGAGCGTAGGTATAACGTACCTTGATAATCTCGGTATCTTGCTCGCTCTTGCCGTTGGGATTCGATGAAGGAACACTTGCAAAAGCCCACATCGCGTCGCGTGCTTTCTCAAGGTCGTAATCGACGGGAGATTCATCTATCAACTCCCATTCATCCGACATCTCTTCGCCTTTATCCGTGAGGTAGTCAACGCACCCATCGAGGTTGACTTCATCGCTTGAGAGTTCACAACACCCCTTTTCTTTCGAGAGTTGAATGTCTTTCTCGAACATGGCTTCGGCTTGCTCTAAACCAAACCCAAGCATCGAAACAAGGATTTGAATGGCTTGAGCGCGGGTGAGTTCTCCGGTTCCGACTTTGGAGATAACGTCAACGGCTGAACTGATTTGAATACCTGTATAGGATTGTTCGACGTTGGCTTCTTCTACGGCTGCTCCAAGCGGCTCAACCTTCGCATCGATTCCAGCGGCTAGCATAAGCGTATAAACCGACTCGATGACTACCTCTCGATAACCCGAGATGACATTCTCTTCGAAGAGTTCCGCGCTTGTCTCAAGCTCTCCACCGCCTCCAAGCTTACCCGGTACCGCAACCCCGAACATCTGAGGAGAGGTCACACGGTGTCCGACCATAATCTTCGAGGTAACTTCTTCCGAGAGGAACTGATATTGATTATGAGCGTCCGACAATTGGAACGGCTCGAAGTCCGGCTTTCTATCGGGATCGTCCGAGTAAGTGACGATGAACTTGCCCGCGTTGCTCGCTCCGCTGAGTTGCCTCTCGATATCCATTCGGATTCGATTGCGTTCCTCTTGCGGTGGGATGCCGTTCTTAAAGTGAATGGAGAACGAAGGACTCATCCCGTTCTTCATGTTGTTGATGTGATACACCCCGATTTCTTTGTCGAGTTCGATGTAATTAATCGAGCCAACGTAGTCGGGTTTTGGATAGTAGAACGACCCAGGAGAGAACGGCTTCACGTAAAGAATCTGCGTCGGGTGTTCGATATTCCTCTGAGGGTTGAAGGTGCATATCTCCGAAGGCTCTTCGCGCTTATCGTTCCAATCCTTTGAGTAATAATAATACTCAACCTTCTCATCTTCATTCACGAAGCCCGAGCGGATATTCTCAAAGGGGAGATGGGAGACGTTGGCAATGGTCGTTCGGTCTATGCTCCAATTTACCTCGAGAGCGAACCCGCCTTGAATCTTAAAGTCGAGACAAGCCTTCCGAAGTTCGTCGTTGAGATTCCATTGGTCAAACGCAAGCCTTCCATCGAGGGTGGTAGCGTCGAAGCCTTCCCCGAATATCATCATCGCAATAGTTGTCGATAATGCGTTGTGAGTAGCGGACGAATGAAAGAGGTCGACGAGGTATTGAGGGAAGAGGTTATCGTCTCCGTAATTTACGAAGCCCATCTTGTTGGCTGTCTCCCGATAGGATCGCTCTTCGTATTGGTTGAGTTGGATTAATTCCATTATTCGTAATATATGTAATTATCGGGAATCGTTATTTCTGGGATAGTGTACCCAATCGCACCCGTGACATTGAGCGTTCCTTGTTCAAGCAATCCAACAACGGAAGCATCGTTCGCGTTGAGGTTCGTTGCGCTGTTTTGCCCGTATGCTTTGTAAGTATAAAGCCCTGTCTCGGTGAGGAGGACACGGCTTGAAGCCCCGAGGGGTTGGTTCGTGTAGACGCTTATCTTTGTATATCGAGCGTTGTCGACTTCGACATCTCCAACGAAAGCGTGTTTATCCGTGCTTGCCATGTTCTCCAAAATTATGAGATAATTGGTAAACGCGGCAAAGTCTTTCTTCATCTCTGCGAGCGTCAAGTAAATGAACTGCTCGTCTGCGCTATTTGGGTTGAGGTGTATCATGTTGAATCAAAAAAGGGAGAGCGTATGCCCTCCCCCTTCCTTTATATTCTAACCAAAGAAAATGAAATCAAGTACCAGCGGTGAACGTGATGTTCGCATCGTCAGACGCAACGAATGGAGCTGGGATAGCTTCTTCCGCTGTCAATTGCAATTGATAGCCGTTGAAGTCACCCTTTGCCGTTCCTGTGCCTACGGTGCCTCCGGTAGCTTCAGCCCCGGTGGTGTGACCCATCGCGAAATAGTTATCGTTGACATCCTGCACGATGACGGTCAAGCGGTTTTGCATCAAGTCTTGAATCTCTACGTTATCGGTTGCAACCAAGTTTGGTAATGACAACTCGAGAACTTGAGAATAGAAAACAGTGCCATTCTCAACCGATGCATTGACCGCTTGTTGAAATGAACCGGAGTTCTTTGTGATCTCAAAACCAAATACCGCAATTGCAGTTCCTGCGGCAACAACTCCCGCTGTAATCGTGCCCCAGTCATCCGACGCGAATTGCTTAATCCAAACGCGCTTGATTCCCCCGATTTTATCCTTGCAGGGAAACGCCCTGCCGTTGATTGTTAATGTACAAGCCATATTTTAGGGAATTAAGGGGAGGGATTTAACGCCCCTCCCCGAATGAATTAGGATGAGCGACGAGCAACAGCCAAAGAACCCAAATCAACGATTTGGACACCTGCGCTGAACTTCATAATGATTCGAGTAACATCGTCACCCGTTACCCCCATCAAGTTCAAAACAGCGGCTTCGATGTGATCCGTCAACAAGTCGGTTCCGAAGTACAAGTTCTCCTTCTTCGAGAAGATGAATGTATCGTTCGGCATTCCTCCCGGTGTGATAATCTCATATCCGTTGAAGAAATTTGCAGCTTCAGCAGCATGGAAAGTCAACTCAGCAGTACCAGCGAGTGCGGTGTAGTAGAGTTGCTTCATTGCGCGGCTCATGAACAACTTTGTATCCGGGTCACCAGCCAACGTGTCTGGGATATCCCCTGCAATAGTTGTCAAACGGCCCAGGATGTTCGCGCTAGTCGTGACACCCGTTAACAAGTCCTCATGTCCCGGAGTACCTGCAACGATCAAGTTGCAAATTCCGTCAAAGCTTGTGTAAGTTCCGTCGGTTCCACCATCGTCAAAAGCGTAATTTCCCTGCCACAAGTTTCGCTCGACTCCTTCAGCAACCTTGGCGGCTACGTATTGAGCGGCAAACGCTTGAAAGTCTGCGGGAGAGTTTGACGATTGACCGCGCATCTGCTCAGCTTCCCAAGCAGTTCGAAGGTCTTTGTTGCACACTTGCTCGTTCACTTGGAGAGCCGTTGTAGTCAATACAACATCGCTCAAAGTCAAAGAGCCTCCTGAGTTTGAGAATTCGCATCCTGCCGCTTGCAAAGCAACACCATCGAATTTTCGAAGGTTGGCTTTGTATCGGACATTTTCGAGAACCTCGACGTAACCATTCGCGATGGTATCGCCTGAGAGAATAGCAGGAGCGACGTAAGGTAGAGCCGCGGTTCCTGCGTAGTTTGAAGTAATTACAGCGTTAGCCATTATTTAGAGAATTGATTTTGGATCGCGGCGATGCGCTCCTTCATTGATAATTCAGTCAAGTTGACAGGAGTTGGAATCTCCATCTTGGGTGCGCGTGCGATGCTTGGAGAAGCTTGCTTGCTCAACTCCGTAATCTTCGCGTCCCGCTCTTCAATTTGTGAAGAGAATTCTTTCTTGGTTGCTTCGATAGCTTCGGCAATCATGCCCTCAACAGCTTCTCGGGTCAACACCTCAGAGGAAGCCTCGACTTCTTCCGCTTTCATTTCTTCTTCCTTCTCCTCTTCGGCTTCTACCTCTGGAGCGGCTTCGGCTTCTTTCACCTCAGTGACCGCACCTTCTGCCACGACGAGCATTGAGCCGTCCTGCAATTGGTAGTCTCCATCCGGGAGAGGGATTCGTTCGCCTTCATCGTTCACGACGAAAGCAGAAACACCGACAGCGAATGCGTCCGCGTCGGTTTGGATTTCCTGTCCGCTCTCGAGGACAGCAGTCGCAAATGCGACCTCTTTGGTTTCCTCCTTCTCTTCGACAGCGAGTTCGACGCTGTACTTTTCGAAGATATCGGAGATGCGTTCTTTCAGAGTCATCTTCTGGGGTTTTTATATATAACGATTTAAGAGGGTTAATCCTTATTCGTTAAGTGGTTTTTTACAAATTCAAGTCCGAGTTCGACTTCGATAGCCGAGAGAAGTTCCAATTCTTTGAGCTTGGATTCCGACCAACGAAGAGCAGCCTTTCCACCCCAAGCCATATACATAAGATACCCGCATCCGTCAGAGAATGAGGTCGAGGATTCAAGGTCGGCTTCGTGACGGATCAGATATGACCGCATCCGCTTGATGGTTTCGACGCTGATATTCTCACCCTTGGCAAGTTGGTTTGCTCGTTGCTTTCCGACTCCCGTTCCACACGACCCCCATCCGTTCTTTTCAGCCCATTCAACCGCCTTCCTTGCGTTGTTCTTAACTCCGTCGGGGTAATCGTTATATGACTCCATATCGACGCGCTTTCCGTCTTTGTATCGGTTGTCCTTTTTGACGGTTGCTTTTGCGAGGTCGTACTTGTTCGTGAAGAATCCCTCAATCGAGAACCCCTTCACGCTGCCTTCCTTCACGTACTTCTCCCATATCGCGTCGTTGTCAACCTTCATTGAGACCATCCACGTTCCGACGGGGACATCGAGTCCATAAATTCGGCTTTTATCTTGCTCTCCTTCGACGATCCAACTCTCAACGACGTGCAATCCGTTTAAGGTGTGCTCGTGCTCGAGGGTGGCGTTCGCTTGGTTGCCATTTTTGAAGTATAGTTCCATCGCTCGACGGACGGTCTTCTTTGAAAAATAGACGTAATATTCCTCATCCTCGCTTTTGCGGTAGATGGGTTTGTCGGGAATGAGTGCCGCACCCATGACGAGACGCTTCTCATTGTCTTGGGTCTTGAATTGAATCTGTTCGTTCTTGAGGGCGACGAAATCTGATTCGATGGCGGGTTGTTCTACGAGAGAGATTGCGTCGATTCCGTAGAGTTCCGCTTCTTCGTCAATTATGAGTTCAATTATGTTCATCCTACTAGTGACGCTTGGTCGTTTATTCGTTGGTTTGCCTGTTGGCTGTTCGATACTTCCGATGCAATTACATAAGATCTGAAGCCTGTTTGCCCGGCTCCGGCTCCTAAGAAGCCGAGGTCGAGTTGTGGGGTTGTCGGTGTTGATGGCGCGGTCAGGCTTGGAGCCGATGGAGATTGTACGTTTCCACCTCCACCGCTTGCATTGAATTGCTGTCTCTTGATTGTTACCACTTGAGCGGCTCCCGCAAGACCAGCGGCAGCGGCTGCAATGAATCGAGACCCCGGGAAGGTGCCGTCTTTGGCAAGTGCAGACCCTACGGCTTCGGCTGTGTTCATGATGGTGGAAACGATAGCGAGCTTCTTTCCAATCTCAAAACTTCTCTTTGCTCTCTTCTCTTCGTCTTTGGTGAACAACGTGTTCAAGCTGCTCATGATGTCCAGCGTCATAGCAGCAAACTCCAAGGCTTGATGGCTTGCCAACTCAGCTTGATTCCTGAAGTCCTCAAATGTCTCCCTTCGTTGTTGGCGAATTTGTTCTTCGGTGCTCTGTGACCCGAGGACTTGATCCGCAAAGTTCTGCGTCCGTGTTTGAAGAACCGCACCCTCCGTCTCTTGCGTAACGGTCAGAGTCTTGATTTGTTCCTCTTGTCGTTTCTGCATACCCGCGACAGTCTCATTCGCGAGTTCGATTTCGGCTTGCAGTTGTTGCCGCGTGAGGTTAATCGCTTCGAGCTTGAGCGTATTCAACTTATTTTGGAGAGTCGTTTGTAGTTCTAGAGACTCTGCCGCAAGATTGAAAACCTCCGCTTCGAGTTCCGCTTGTCTTTGTCTGTCTTCTTCGCCCGAGTCCGCGAGCTTGTTTTGAGCTATGACAATGGCAAGTTCTTCTTCTGCGTTTGCTTTGCGTTGCTCAAAGAGTGCGCGTTCCTTTGCTCCGGCTTCGTCAGCCGCTGCGATCCGGTCATTGATGTTTTGCGTCGTGTCCTCTGCGATGAGGTTCAACGCTTTAATCTCCGAGCGTTCTTTTGCCGTGGTGACGAGCTGGTCTCTTTGTGCATCGACTAACGCTTGCCTTCGCGTCTCGAGTTCCTTGGCTAAGCGAATCTCCCTCTCTAATTCATCTCCGAGATCGGCTGTTGCTTCACCGAACGCTTTTACTGCGCCCTCTCTATCGCCCGAGAAGAACTTCACAACGCTCTCCCCGAACTTCGAAACTCTATCAACTACGACATCAATAGCTGCACCAACTCCCACCAATGCCGTCTTGAGCTTTCGCGCTCCTTCAAAAGACTGAGTAAAGTACGTAACAACAGAACCCAGAGCCAATACAAGAAGACCGATTCCGGTTCCAGCGATTGCGACCTTCGTCAGATTCAACCCCTTGATAAACGTACCAACCCCTTTCGCAGCCCCAAGAAATTGAGAGGCAAGTCCACCCGTCAGCTTGTCCAATCCACCGACAACCGTTTGACCCGTAGTCCCTAGATTTTTAACGGCATCTTCTGACGCTTCAATCGCTTGGTCGAGATTGCTTGTGTCTCCGGAGATTTTTAAGATAACTTCTTCTTCACGAGCCATATCAAGGTGATTATCGGGATGAGTGCAATACTAACGGAGATGATAACGTCCAACGCCTTAAACCAAAACGGGACTTTTACTTTCTCGCCTTTGTTCTGGAGTAATTGGATCGCCTCTCCTATATAACGATGATTGTCGAGATTCCTCATTGTTCGAAAGGTTGAAAGCAGTTGGATGAAGGGTTGTCGTAGAAATACCCGTAACGTTCGCAGCATTGCCGTGAAACTTGAGTCACCGTGTTTCCGCTCGTGTTCTCGAATTGAATCTTCCCGTTTGCTTTGTCGATTCCTGTCGGGATGAATGAACAATCGCGGATGTCTCCCAGGACTTTGAGCATCTCCACTTTGACGAGGTCTTCACTTGTCGCATCATACGAGACCGAGAGAATCCTCCAATACGTATCCTTGATATAAATCTTGTCGGAGAATTCAAACGTCGCTAATTCGGAGCGAGTGAGACGAAAGAAGGCGGTCAGCTTTCGAGCGTCCGAGGAATACAATTCATTGACAAATGGTCTCCAATATTTGTAATAGAGCGTGAAGAGTGGGTTCGCTTCTACGATATGGAATGGACGCTCCGCACCAAACCCGAGGTCTTCATCCGTGACCGTTGCTTCAAGGTCTGAGAACTGCGAGAAAACCGGATATTCTGCGTCCGTAGTGGTCGCTGAATTTGCATCGTTCTGATAGTAGATTGTTCCTGCTTCTTGATCGTTCCAAAACGCCAAACGCGGAAGCGGGTCTTTGATGGTCTTATCGTCTTGATCCGTGTCAACCAATAACCGATGCACCGCGTATTGAGTGCCCGGGATATACGAAGCGACATGAGGAGCAAAGGGTGATTTGATTTCTTTGTTTCCTGATGCGAAGTCGTTCACCGGGTCATCAACCCGATACCTTCCATACACCCGCGAAGCATTTTTGAACACCAAGTCGTTAACAAGGTCTTTGCCGTTTGAATGCGTCCAATCGTACTGCCTCGCTTGAAGGTCTGTTGTTGGTGCGATGGTGATGTCTTTCGATAGGTCAATCTTATTCGTCCAATCCTGCGAAGCTCCGCTCGCCATGTAATCGTTGAACGGCTCTATCTCGAGATGTTTCGCGTTATTACGATCCGGAATGAATACAAGATTGAACATCTTCTGAAGCCCCGACACAAAATCGATTTGCTTCATCTGTGGCATATTGGCGGCAACATCTACGGTCTGTCCCGAAATGGGGTTTGTCACTGAAACGATTTCGAGACTCGTTTTCTCTTGACCAAATCCAGCACCCGTGAAGGTGACATTGTGATTCCCTCCCGTATTCATTTTATACTCGAGCCTCAACGTATCTCCGGTATTCAAAAGAACGCCTTCGGAGCTTAAAAGGAACGAGTAGAAATTGCCATTAAAAACCCCTCCTTCTTCATCTTCAATCGGTATCCATACGGGAGTTCCATTGACGGTGACAGCAATTGTTATCTCGTGGCTTGTGTCGCTCATCTCACCAAGCACATTCAATCGTAATCGATATCGCGCCCTGAATGGGGCTGTATATGTGTCGGTGACCCAGCGACTTCCCGTGTCAAAAAAGGGGCTTGTATCGCTCAGGGTAATTGGATAATACGTGTTTGAGCTTGCCGGGGTGAGTGTTGTGTCGGTTTGAAAACCAACGAGCAAGGTATATCCGTTTGGGTTTTGGTTTCCAGAGATAGCGAGATTGCCATTGTACAGGGTCAGATATAAATCGCTGATTCTCGTTAAGAAAGTGGAGTCGTAGGTATAACCCGCATCGTTCATTATCTCCTCAAATAACTTGGAGGCTTGGAAGTATGGGGTGAAGTCCCCGTGCTCGAGTGGGTTGGTTGCTGTCCATATATTCGAGGAAGTCCAATTCTGCCCCTTGTCGGGTAGTCCGTAACGGATTGCGGAGCTCGATAAAGTACCCGCCCAACTCGCTTCGATATTCGTGGCGTTTAACGTGTGATCGTAAGCCGATAAATCGAGGTCGGTTAACATCCCGTCCCCGATATCCCTCGAGAGATTAGCCGTCTCACCAAATACAGCGACCTCAACGTCTGCATATTTGCCCTTTTGAACATATACCGCTTTGACCTGGGCAAAGCCCCGCATGACCGGAATCGTGTTGTAAGTGAGTTCCGCGTCGACTTTTACCTTCGGATCCCATGTCGTAATGAGACCGAACTCATTCACCGCCCCGAAGTAATCTTGATTCTTCTTGGTAAGTGGTACGCGGAAGGTCTGCGAGAAGCTCGAGGATGACGCGTTTATATCCTGTATATCCGAGAACTGATAGCTCAGATTCACCGGCTCGTTCTCGTAGAGTTCGATTTCGTTTCCTGCAAGGGTGAGTCTTAGCATCGGATAATTTGTGCGAGTTCTACATTGAACGAAGTGATGAACACCTTCGAGACCGTCTCCTCTTCGATTTGCATCGAGTTGGTTTGGATGGTTACAGGAACCCAAGTCCCGTCGATTCGTGCCATGACATTCTTCGACCTCATGCAGTATTGAAGCAACGTCACCTCCTCAATGGTGAGAACGCTGTTGAGTTGATAGGTTTCTTTCGCCTCGAGTTGATACGGCTTAATTTGGCGTGCACTGGAAGCGAGTTCGAATTGCGCTCCGCTATAATCCCCGACTATCTTTCGGTATGTCTTCTCTTCGCGGGTTACGGTCTTCTGTTTCTTCCCGTCAAAACGGAGGTAATCCCACCCGCCCCGAGTGTTCGCCCAACCCAATTGAACAGGCTCGTTCTTTGTGTTCCTGCAATTGTTACGGATGCGGAGCGTATTGCCTACCGGGCCTCCTGTCGAAGCGGGTATCACATCGTAATAATCCCAACCCTCCACCACGTTATTCAGAGCCGTTGTGAGAGCACCAAACGAAGCCGGATATACATAAGCATACAAAAGGCTCGCGTCGTTGTTAGAATCGCTCCATGTGGTGGTAGGGACGAGACCTCCGTTCGTTGAGTTGATCGTGTAAGTCAAAGTGGTTTCCAAGCTCCCGAGAGTGTCATAAATTTTGATGGTGAGGTTGACAATTGCGGAGCCGGTGTCATCGCTATTGATAAACGCTGCAACTCCATTATCTTCAATCCCTGCACTTACTTCGATGACGTTATTCGAGGGTATGCGATCCGTCAACCATACTTTCTTATTTGCATTCGTGCCGTAATAATCCGAGAACGAAGGGTCTAACCCTTGGGAAAGTTGCTCGTATCCGTCGAAGTGGTAATAATATGAAGAAGCGTCTTCGGCTAACTCTTCGGAAGTGCCGTCCCAGTGTCCGATGAGAACGCGATATCTCTTCATATTGTCGTTTGACCGAGTGAACATCTTGTTATGCAACGAGTGAATCGTTGAGGTCGTGTTGTACTTCAAAGAATCAACTTCAACTCGCCCCGATATTACTTCGGATAAATCAAAGAACGCGTTATCCGCTGGATTCGGAGTGAGGTAAATCTTCGAGATGTTCGTCCCGTTCTCTTCCACTTGCACGATATAACGAAAATCATCGTCAATGACTTGATCCGGGACAAGGGTAAAGACCAGCTTTCTTCCTGCGGGTATCCAATTCTCTGAGGGTGCTGCGTCAAATTGAGCCATTAGTTCTTGATCGTTATGTTTCCGAGGTTTGCCTTGAATTTACCCGCGATATCTTCCGCGAATGCTGCTCCGAGTTTCTTCGTGTATCGTTTGGAAACGGCTGTATATGCTTTCTCATAAAACCGAAGTCCTACGATTCCCTTACGTTTGACCGCTCGAGCCATGAGGAAAGCAGCCGATTGAATGTTCGACTCCGTTCGTTTCTTGAATCGTCCCTTCTCATCTCTGAGCTTTATCCCTTTGGCTTTCATCCACTTCACAAATACCGAGGAGGGTGGTTGCTTGCGAAACGTGAAGGGAGACCCTTGATTCTTGCGGGTGCCGTTCACTCCAAAATGAATAAAGGGAGCGTATTTTTTCGCCTTGCCTTTGGCTCCGAAGCTGATCTCTCGAATCTCGTTGCCACGTACCCGGACGCGGTAATTGAGTGACCGCTTGAGAGTACCCGTTGCGACTCCGTAATTCTTATTCTTTCCGATCCTACGTCCTCCGAGGTGCCGCTTTGCACTCTTGAGGATATCATCTGCGAAGGCGATGAGTGTCTCGTTGACTTTGCTCATATCCCTGCGCGTTCGGATGCCTTGCGGCAATGGTTCTCTTCAATGCTGTTGAGTAACAAAGTAAGCCACAACCCGAGACCGGTTAGAGTGTTCTCTCGTTGGTTGGCTCCCAGGACAGCCGAAACGGAATGATTCCCAAAAGGTATGCCCGAATCCATTAGAAGCCGATTGAGGAACTTTGATGCGGTGACCGATACAATTATCGACACGTCACGAAAGAAGTCGTATATAGCCCTCCAAATGCTTTTGAGGATATCTGAGGCGATAAAGTAAAGCGACTCACCAAACGAGTAAACAATCCCGACGGGGATCGCTACAATTGCGAGGACTACAAGAAACAGAATTTTGATTGCTTTCATGACGGCATCAAACTTTGAATTGCCGCAATATCCTCTTCTGTTAATCCGTCCGCGTCGTGGCTTAATTGCATCCCAACAAAAACCGCTTCGCAGTATATGCCTAGCACGTGATTAATAAAAAGCTCCGCGCCTGTGACCGCAACAACCGCTGTGATTTGTTCTTGAGTGTATTGCATTAGATTATATCCATGTCTGAGTTTGTTAAGTCAATCTGTAAAGTGTCATTGATCACTGTGTAATTTGTGCCGTCCGTGCTTCCGCTAATGGTGACGTATCGAATACTTGAACCACTATAAAATCGAATAGTGCCGCTAGCCATTGTGTAGCTTGCACCCATGTCAATTATTAAATAATTGTTTGCGGTTGAGGTTGTAAGTGACCACCACCACGTTGAGGCAGAAGAGTCAAAAGCCTTATAAGGTGAATAACTGCTAAAAGTATGACCCGCACTCGCAACGAATGGACTTGGTACGTTGTCGGCTGTCATATCGCTCGGGTAATCTGTGCCGCTGCTTGTATATCTCCAATCCCTTATTCCCATGTGCAAGCTACTCGCATTGCCTGATGAATCAACACCTACACATTTAAAATATCGGAAAGTTGCTGTGAGTTTATTATAAGTGCCTGTGACCTCTGCGGATTGTACGAAATCGCCAAACTCCTGCACCCGCACTTTTACGGTTCTGGTCGAGGTGCTGGCGTTTGTATCCGTCCACGTTAAAACGCCATTGCTCTCAGTTATATTCGCGTTGCTTACAATTTCCGTCGCTCCAATAAACACAGAAGCGTTGACCGTTGGCTGCGTGTATGAAGCATAGTTGGTAATGGTTACGGTCTGAACCGCTCCATAAATATCGGACATCGTGCTAAGAGTCGGACTGGTTGTGGCTGTACCGCCACCGCCCTGCGTGGTGAAAAACCCATCGACGTTATTAATGTCCGCTGTTGGGACTCCTGATATTTCTCCCATCTTATGAATCTATTTGCACCCAATCTTTCGAAGGGTCGAAGTAAACTGCGTATGCTGAACCAATCGCGCCAATATAGTAACCGACAACCCTTGAGTATTCGTCTGCTGTTGTTGGTGCTGTTGCGCTAAATGTACCCGATGCGCCAAGCCAAAGAGGTGCGCCCGCAGCCGATCCGCTAATTGCCGCACCTGCGTCGACCATCCCTTGCAAAACAACCTCATTACTTCCTGTATGAAAACCAATGAGCTTTTTTGAATTCGCGTTATCCCTCGCGGCTAAGGCATCACCCATCACATCAACAATCTTGTCATCTGCAACGGATATTGTCGCAGTCATCAATATATTTTGCCCCGTGTTAAGCGCGTTTGTTGCGTAGTTCGTAGTAATGTCATCAATCTTGGTTTTGTCTGCACTACTCATTGAACCCGCTGCGCTTGTTGTCGCTGCCGTGATTGCAATGTCAGGAGTATTGCCTCCGCTGCTTGTGATCGGTGCTGTCCCTGTTACAGCTGTTATTCCACCGCCACCGCCTCCGCTGCTCGCAATTGTAATTGTGTCGCTACCATTGTCGGATATAGTCACGTTTGCACCTGCCGCAATTGTCAAGCCGCCCGTTAAGCTATTCACAGCCGTGACACCTCCCGCGCTTCCGTTTGCTGCCGCTGTAATCCTTCCCTGCGCGTCTACGGTTATATCAGCGTTCGTGTATGATGCCGCGGTGACCGCTGTGTCTGCAAGCGCAATCGTACCGCTTCCCGTAATTGTGCCCCCTGTTAATCCTGTGCCAGTTGCTACGCTTGTAACTGTGCCCGCGTTGTTGCTTACATCTGCAAACGAAAGAACTCCCGATCCGTTAGTTGTTAAGGCTTGTCCGTTCGTTCCTGTGTCATCCGGAAGAACAAGCGTGTATGTCGCGCCCGCTGAATGAGGAGGAGATTGTATTTTAACACCGTGCGAATTTTGGTTGCAATTGAGTTGAATTGCTCCATCGTTTGTGTCTCCCTTTACTTCCAAGACCCCCGTTCCATTAGGGGTTAAAATGATATTTCCGTTCGTTGTGGACGTGTCTATCTCTCGGGCTTGCACATCAAGGTTGCCTCCGAGCTGTGGTGAAGTATCATCCGCGACTGTTGCAATCTTCGCATTATTGGCTGTAATGTCTGAAGCCTGTTGGGCAGTGATTCCAACCTTTTCCGTATTCGCTACAACTGCGCTATTCGCTGCAACCCGTGCCTCTGTATAGTACAGATTGCCGTTCTCGTCAATGTCTCCCGTATCCAATACAACAACACCCGTTTGACCGTTTACCGAGTCAACAGGAACGCTCGGGATGTCGGTTGTGAGTGCAAGCGTACCGCCCGAGCTTGGAAGAAGAACAGTGATGTTTCCCGCGTTGGGAGCACGGAGCCAAATCTTACCCGTGGAGTTTTCCCAATACGTCAGCGAGCCTTGCTTGAAGTTGATATCGGCAACCGTGGAAACAGCGTCGCTTCCCTCGATGGTCATAGCTTCAAACTCGACTTCGTTCCCTTCGGTACCCGCTGCCACCGAGAACGACATAACTCCTGGACTTGCTTCGCTTATGGTCAGTCCCGAATGGTTGACTTTCATCGTTGCACTCGCTGCGAGGATATCGATATAACCCTTCGTTGTATCGTTGAGGGTGTCATACATCTGAGCACCCGTTGCGCTCGCTTTGAACTTCTGAAGCAACTCTTGAAGCCCGTTGTTGACCATCCACTTTTGAACGCCCGTATTGTACGATATAACGCTTCCCTGTGAAGGGTTAATGATATTAACGTCTGTCAAATCGTTCAGCGTCTCAGCTCCTCCGCCTCCCGTGTCAAGCGTCACAACCCCGTCCCCATCATCGGTCAAAGTGCCGTTGGTTACTTTGATCGTGCGAACGGATAAGATATCGGGCGTTCCGTCAATCTCAAGCATCCGAAGGAATCCCCTTCGAGCGTAGGACGGTTCGGTTCCGCCTTCGGGAGATACTCCGTCGATGGGAGCGTTGCAAGCGTCCCATTCGTAAGGGATAGCAACGGACAAATCCAAGAGCACTCCCGAGAGTACGTTCTTGGTCTCTTCTTCAAGTGGGGTTGTTGTCGCGTTTACGACTTCATAATCCTGGGCAAACGTGAAGATATTGCCACCCATGCGGATATCGGCAATGATATCTTCCGCGCATTGCTCCGCATCGGATACGACCTCCCTTTGTCGTTCTACCTTATCGTTCTTATCTGCGGGTACGTCCAAGATATATACCTCGATGTTATACGTCTTGGTTCCGCTGTCATACGTTGCCCCGGTGTAGACCAAATGCATGAGCGGGAACTCGGTAAATTTCGCGAGGTCGACATCATCCGGAGAACCGAAAGAGAATGATTTAATGAAGAAGTGACTCGTCGCGAAGTCTTCAAACCTTTCGACGATGTTATTAAACGTGATCATGTGAGCTTCTATCTTTTAAATAGCTGAGGTGCTGGAATACGACTTGAACAGGGAGTTCCGTAATCGCGTCCATTTTGAGAACGTCTTCCCCTGCGAGGGAATAGAGGAGGTGATACCATCCCCATTTTTCACCGACTGGATCGCTTTGTCCGCTACCTCCAGCAAAGAGAACTGCATATCGTGCAGCAGTTGATTTCTGGAAGTCCAAAAAAAAAGCAGCATACCCGAGACCAAGTCAGCGGGCATCTCTTCAAATATGCTTGCGTCTTCTTTGGCGGTGTACTTCTTTATCTCGTATTTGTCTCCGAGTTCGTAGGTCACTTCCCGATAGAGGAGAGCGGTAATTTTGTGAGCGTTTGCCCAAAAGTCTTCGAGGTGGTTTTCCATATCGATCCACTCACCCGCTGTAAACTCATCCCAGTTCGGAATAAAGCCAAAGCGTTTTCCGTCCATCTCAACGACTTTCTCGTGTCGTGCAGTCTCTTGGGTTAGAAGATTGTCAAGATGCGCTGAAGCGGCTTCTATGAGCTTCTGAGGCATCGCACGCAGTTTCTCCACCGAGTACCCCGAGCAGATAGATATCTTCTCGAGGGGGTTGTCTGCTGTCATCATGACTTGGAGTTCTCCGAGTGAGAGGTCAGACCATCGGTGCGGGAGTTTGAGTTCCATCATTGTAATAACTCGTTTTCTTTGGTTTCCTTACGTCCGGAAAGTTAGGGCAAAAAAAAAGCCCCGTGAGGGGCTTGTGTTATCAAGATGGTTTGTCACGCCCATCGTGAAGAATCAGTGGTATAGTTACCGTTCTCGTCCATATGAACAGGAGGAAAAACCTCGTTGTAAACGTTGACCTGCTCTGAAGCCATTGTGGCTTTAACCAAACCTCGAGCGTTTACGGTTGCCGCTTCGTTTGCAAAGTGCAGACCAGCCGCGCAAAGAGCGCAGTCAATAGAATCGTTCAGATTCTGAAGGGCGGGCATCGCTTCTACCTCAGTAGTGTAGAACTCAGCCGCTTTGGCTGCGATAGTGGAGAGGAGTTGAGTAGTCATCGTGGTGTGTTTGTTTCGTTTGATGTCTCAAAGATACGCAAGTTTTTTAGTTATCCAACCCTTAAACACATTTTTTTTCTTTTTTCTTTTCTACCCGATAGCATAAGATCCGAAGTTCGGGTTCGTTTGGTTGAATGTTATCGCGTACCTCATCGCGTCAATCGCGTGGTTGAATTTGTCGACGGGTTCATTGAGTTGCTTCCCGTTCTTGTCTTCCTTCCATTTGTAGTTGCGCAGTTCGCGGATAAGGTTCACACTCCGAGCCGTGACAAGAAGCGGTCTCGAATGGAGGAATTGGATTCCATTCTTGACTGAATCTCTTCCCTTTCTTGCTCCGTGA
>Ga0315330_10000390_pt1 | contig 26508 bp, 26 predicted proteins | sample M140m34915metaG_FD_203453 | JGI IMG/M metagenome (GOLD analysis project Ga0315330, IMG submission 203453) | Ammonia-oxidizing marine archaeal communities from Monterey Bay, California, United States - M1 40m 34915 | ecosystem: Environmental > Aquatic > Marine > Intertidal zone | place: USA...
CGCTCTATCTTTATTTAAAACATCATCATAATGTGATTTGATTTCCATATAGGAATTATTTGTAATTTTTACCATTACATATAATTCAATACAATGTTTAAATCAGTTATCTTCTTCTCTTTTTGGATTTTCTTCTCTTTTTAGATTTTCTTCTCTTTTTGGTTTTTTTTCTCATACTTTTTCTTTTGCGTCTTTTTTTACGTGTTTTTCTCCTTCCTCTTCCTCTCTGCTGCTGCTTTTGCTCAAGACCTACCTCAACCGCATTAGCGAAATATCGAATATTATTATTTTTATATTCTATCCACCTCTCATCGCCATCGTCAAAAACTACATAATACCGCTTGCTAGGGTTCTTCGGGTCGATGTGCAAGATGGTACCCTTATACCATATTGGTGGGTCGTCACCTGAGAATAATACTATAACGCGGTCATCGCGATAATATCTTTCACGCAATTGGGAATCAATATATCCGACACTTTTACCAGGTTCTGCTGCATCTAGAAGAGCCGCTAGTCGAGGCGCTCTTGCCCTTGCCTCTGCTTCGGCATCTGCAAACTCGTATGCTTCCATTTCCCTTGCCCTTTGTGGTTGAACGAAAGGACTCGCGCCAACATCCAAGTCCTCTAACGGCAATACCTCAGGCCTGCCGCGTGCGGCCCACTCGTTACTGTACTTGATTCTAATCGCATCCTTCCCATTCTGGTCTTTGATCCTATCAGTTAAAAATTTTCCCCTATAAAGTGTATTGTTAGGTTTATAACGAAAACTATATACCTTACCATATTGTAAATTTCCCAATCTCTCCCGCTTGTCATCATTTGTTAATGAATTCCAATCTGACATATATACATATATACTTAGATATTTGTTACAAATTCTTCCAAATCATCTAAATCAATATGTGGTAATTCAAGATGACTTTCCCACATAAATTTACAAAATGCCCATTTGATATCATATTGATCAGTATAATATTCACTTTTATCTTTTAACAATTTCTCTCCAATATCATTTGGAATAAGAGGCAGACTCTCAATTGGAAGAACATATGACAATTGCACATATGGACTTACATTTGTATGATTATTAGGTTCAATCATAATGGTATCAAAACTTGGTATAAATTTCAATAAATCATTAAACAACGGAGGATAATTATATCTATAATGCCATCTCCAATCAACACAACCTTTTGTATAATAATTCATTACCCATTCTAGTCCTTCCATAAAATTAACACTTACTTCCTTTTTGAATTCGTGTGTTTCATCTGTATTAAAAAGAGCTTCATAATAGCGCTTTTGCCAAAAACTTTCATATGGATTTATATATTTTTCTATTTCTCTATTTTTAATAGGAATATGTAAATACCTATCTTTTCTATCTTCTTCTGTTTTACTTTTAAAACTTCTTCTTTCCCATTTCTGCCGAATTTGATATTCATTCATTAAATTATCATATTCATTCTCTGCAAGAAACTTTACAAGTTTTCTAACATTTTTCCAATATATAGTTTCCCCGTTTGTTAAATTTTGTTTTGATTTACCTATAACTTCTTTATATGCTTCTATCATGATATCAACTCCATTAGTTCTAATATTTACAGAAGGAAAATGTGGCAAAAAATCATTTCCTAAGAAAAAACATAGAAAAATATAGTCATATAATTTGTTTGTTTCCTGTGTTGATGAAGGTTTCTTGTATCCATTCATTTCTAATATAATTCTCTGTGCTAGATATGGAATATCTAATAAATAACTTTCATTTGGATTAATACTTCTATCTATTGATTTTACAAATTCGGGAGTTTCTCTGTATAAATAAATATTTTTACTAATTCTTAGATGATTCAAACAAAGCATAATTAAATCAGCATCTAACCCATAAACTACTGTTACTTCATGTTTATGACATTCATAATCTCTAATATATCCAAATAACTTATGTTCCCCTTCACCAGGTTCATTCGATCCAGTGAAAATGAACTTTTCTATACCATATTTCTTTTCTTGACCTTTAAAAAAATTATCAATTGTAAAATTTAACTTATCCATAAAGTTTGTCCCAGGAGTAATAGCAGTTTTATTCCATTCATTTTTCTCTCCAGAAATATGATTCATAATTTTCTTTTCTAATATAGATTTATGTCTTCTAGTTCGTTGTTGTTCTAACTTTGCAACAGGTGCTACCCCATCGAATGCAATTAATACTTTTTTATTAGGCTTAATATCATTAATATAATTTTCTAATTTCACACATACTAATCGTATTAACTCTTTTTCAAAAGCGTCATCATTTTTATATTTGTCATAATCTTTGGATATGAATCGTAATGCATCATATACTATAGAATTACTATCAAAATACAAATTATTTATTTGTTTTTTGAAGCTAGCTAATTTTAATATCATTTCTTTATGATTTCTTATCAAGTAAGCAAAGTAACTTGGAACACCCATTTAAATAAATAAGTGACAACTATTTAAATCATATTTAATAATTTAATCTATATGATATTTATTTCACCACCATTTGGAAATTACATACATTTACCTAATACAATCCCTATTAGAGGAAGTTTTACATTAAAAGAACGACCTGGTAAATGGGGACAAATATTAAAAACATTAAGATATATACCTGGAATGGGATGGGTTAATAGAATAGGATTAAGAAACCCTGGTATTGATTATGCGATTAATACCTATAAAAAAGGAGAAATAATTAGTATTGCTATAATGGAACAAAATGAAATTAAACAATTTGTTAACAAAATTCCAGAAGATATGGATATAGAATTAAATGTTAGTTGTCCCAATACTGATAAACATATGGTTAATGATGGTTTAAAATCATTTTTAAACCCTAAAAGAGATTGGTGTATAATTAAATTACCTCCCCACCCGGATGGGGAAACTATTGATAGATTATACAATGAAGGATTTCGTCAATTTCATGCATCTAATACATTACCCACCAAATACGGTGGTTTATCTGGTAAAAAATTAATACCTTATACAAAAAGTACAATACACTTTTTGAGAAAATTTTATAAGGATACTGTTATTATTGCAGGTGGAGGTATTTATGATATTAAAACACTGGAAGAATATAAAAAATGTGACGCAGATCATTTTTCGGTAAGTACAATATTTTTTAATCCAATAAAAACTTTTTCATTTTTTTCACAAATATATTTTTAATAATCGTTAAATTTTTATAAGTATTTAGTAATAATTATAAAAAATCGCAATATATTATAAATGAAAGAAATGAAAAATAAAAAAATAAAAACATCTTTAAAAAAATCTAAGAAAAAATCATCATCAAGAAATATTTGTTTAAAAAAGAATAAAATATATCAAAATATAATCCAGGATACTATATTATATGTTCAGAAATATAAAACTCTTGATGTTCTTGATGCAGGGGAGCTGAATATTTGTATACAAAGTTTGGAAAATTTATATAATCAAACTAATAATATAACATCTATATTATCTGCGAAAAAAAATATGATAGATTTTAATGATGTTATTACTAGATTACAAACAATTAATAATGATTTATCTGTAAATTTTAGACTTTATGGAACAAAAAATATTGATGATGTTTTAAATATTTGTTTTGGAACAGAATATATTGAGCAAAATATAAATAATACAAATTCTGAATTATATGAAGTAATAAAAAAATATACACACCCTATCAATTATAAGATTTTAGATTGGAAGGATAAAAATAAAAAGAAAAAGGTCGAAACTAAAAAACTAGCAAAAAATAGAATAATAGAAGATTTTATGCTTGTTGAAACTGCTGTATCACTTGATTGTTTTGATCTAGCAAGAACAACAAAAAAGTTTCAAACAAAAGTATACGGTATTAAGATTTGTTTTCAAAATCCTCAAAAAAGAAAAACAATGATTGTTTCTGCTATTACTGATGATATGGTTATTAATTGTATGAATTTAAATTATTTGTCTAATAAAAGAAAGTTAATACAAGAAAATAAACCAACAGACCCTGATTTTTTAACTTTAGATTTTAATAGATTTTGCAATTCATTAACATTAAAAGAATTATTAGTTTATAATTCTCAAGAATTATATCAACGATATGCTGGATATATCAACCAAGTTAATTTAATAAAGAAAAAAACTATTTCACAAATTGTAAAAGAATTTATTTCAAATGATTTATTTGCTCAACGAAAAACATTAATACAACTTTTAATGAAAGACAATGATCCTGAATTTCAATATTTGGCATATTTATTATATGATTTATTATCTACAGAATCGAATGGAACATTTGATACAATGGAACAAACTATATTATTTGATAGTTTACCATGGACAATAAAAAAATATTTTAGAGATGCAATGAAAACAACTATTAAATATACAAAAAATTTATCTAATTTTGATACAAATAAAATACCAATAGAACAACAGATATGTTTATTAAAAGCAAATGATTCTGTAAAAGAAAAAGCTATGTTAAAATTAAAAGAAGTTAAGGCAAAATCGGAAGATTCTGGATCTAAAGCAAGACAATATCTAGATGGTCTATTAAAAATACCATTTGGAATTTTTAAAAAAGAAAATATACTTACAATAATGGATATAATTAATACTGATTTTAGAAATCTAATTAAAGAATTAAAAAATGTTGATGAAAATTTGCCAATACCTGAAAAACAAAAATATGCTACGATTGAAATAGAAAAACATAGTAAATATTTGAAAACAGAATATTTGGATAATAATAAAAAAAAAGCAATAGAAAATTTAATAAATATATTTACTTCTGGAAAAAGAGATACATTAGTATCAAATATATGTTTTATAAATAGTATTGTTAAAAAACATAATATGAAAAAACTTAAAATACTACATTCTGGTAAAAAAAATGATTATATGAAAACTCATATTATAAAATTTTTACAAACTCTTATAAAATATCCTATTTTAATGGATGAATTTTCTAAAAGGTATCCAGAATATTTTTCAATCTCGCAAAATCAAAATGTTATAAAAGAACTTAATTCAATTGAAACAAAATGGGATGTAGTTAATAATAGTATGAAAGAAGTAAAAAATGTTTTAGATGCATCTATTTATGGTCATAATAGAGCAAAAAGACAAATAGAAAGGGTTATAGGTCAATGGATTACTGGTAAACAAAGTGGATATTGTTTTGGATTTGAAGGTCCTCCTGGAGTGGGTAAAACATCATTGGCTAGAAAAGGATTAGCAAATTGTTTAAAAGATGAAGACGGAACTACTAGACCATTTTCTTTTATCGCGTTAGGAGGTTCAAGTAATGGTAGCACATTATCTGGTCATAACTATACTTATGTTGGATCTACTTGGGGTAGAATAGTAGATATATTAATGGAAAGTAAATGTATGAATCCTATTATTTTCATCGATGAATTAGATAAAGTTAGTAAAACTGAAAATGGTAAAGAGATAATAGGAATATTAACACATTTAATAGATCCAACACAAAATGAAAGTTTTCAAGATAAATATTTTAGTGGAATTGATTTAGATATGAGTAATGCATTATTTATATTTTCGTATAATGATGTTGCTAGTATTGATAGAATATTATTAGATAGAATACATAGAATTAAATTTGATAATTTAACTTTATATGATAAATTAGAAATTACTAATAAATATATATTACCTGAATTATATGAAAAAGTTGGTATACAGGATGTTATTCAAATGGATGACGATGTTTTAAAATTTATAATCGAAAAATATACTTATGAATCTGGAGTAAGAAAATTAAAAGAATTATTATTTGAGATTATAAGTGAAATTAATCTTGAAATATTAAATCATACCAATAATGAATCCTTACCATTAATTATAAGTATTGATGATATTAAGTTTAAATATTTAAAAGATAAACAAGAAACTTTACCTAAAAAAATACATACTGCTCCTTGTTCTGGAATTATTAATGGGTTATGGGCGAATAGTTTAGGTATGGGTGGAATTATACCAATTGAATGTTTTTATTGGCCTTCAAATAATTTTATAGATTTAAAATTAACCGGGATGCAAGGAGATGTTATGAAAGAAAGTATGAATGTCGCTAAAACATTAGCTTGGAAATTAACTACAAAAACAAAACAAACTACATTAATAAAAAGATTTAAAACAACAAAACTACAAGGTATTCATGTTCATTGTCCAGAAGGAGCAACTCCTAAAGATGGCCCTTCTGCCGGAACTGCTATTACTGTTGCTATATATAGTTTATTAAATGATAAATTAATTAAAAATGATGTAGCAATTACAGGGGAAATAAATTTACAAGGTAAGGTAACTGCTATCGGTGGACTAGAACTTAAAATTTTAGGAGGAATTAAAGCCGGAGTAAAAACTTTCATTTATCCTGAAGAAAATCAAAAAGATTATAAAAAATTTGTTGAAAAATATCAAGATAAAGATATTTATAATGATTCAATTACATTTATTCCTGCAAATAATATTAAAGATGTTTTGAATTTAGTATTTGTATAATTTTAATATAATAATATATTATACAAATATGCCATTACAATTAGATTTGGAAAATGTATTACAATTCTTTACATTTTTATCACCTATATTTATTTCAACTTTTTTGTTATTTCAATCTGCTATGCGTGGTAATATTAAAGGTATTGTTTGGATTCTTGGTTCATTTTTAGCGTGGATTTTTGGTATGGCGTTAAAATCTATGTTTCATAAATGGGATACTAATAAAGTTGCTGCGCTTGTAAGGCAAGGTCAAAATGTTCCAGCAGGAACAAGAAGATGGCAAAGACAACCTATTCGTATGGATTGGCCTATTATGCCTGGATCTACTCGCAATAATACTCCTGATTATTGCTCTGTTTTTTCTGGACCATTTTCTAATCATGAGATTTATAACACAAGTATGCCTTCATTAAATGCTATTTTTCACGCATTTACTATTACATATATTGGTATGGGAGTTGGTCACAATCCCAATCCTTCCCCAGAAGGTATTACCTTTGTTGTTATACTTGGTATTTTGGCTTTAATTAATTGGGCTTTTAGAGTTAGATTATATTGTGATAAAGGATTAGATATTTTTGTAGGAGCAACATTTGGTATTGCACTTGGTGTTGCATGGTTTTATGCTATTTTTAGTTGGCAACCTACTTGGGTTTATTATGGTAAAGAAGAAGAAAAAGGTAAATGTGTTTTAGGTAAGCAAAAATTTCAATGCACATATGATTAATTATATCTAACAAAACTTTTACCTATTTTATTTAAAAATGCATAATACTTAATTTTAAACTCGTTTTTCATCCAATCATCAAAATTTCTACGACCTATATACGAATGAAAAAAACGCGTTTCAAAAAAATTGCATATTTTTTGAATATTTGCTGCTCTTTTATATTTTTCTAAAACTTGAATATTTTCTATATTTTTACCAGTTCTACTATTTACAGAATTATGAAAATCAAATAAAACTTTTTCAAATTTTGGTCGAGTATTAATTGAATGTAAAGGAATTTTTGTAATATAGTTTACAGCATGTTGTCTGCAAAATGGACAGGGTAAATTTGAACAAACTTGTACTATAAAATCCCATATATATTTATAATTGGCTGCATAAAAATGTGGTGATATTCTTGCGGCAATTATATGAAAAAAATGCCAAGTTGCTGCCCCCCAAAACATGCGGGTTTTTTTGTTATTTACATCTAAAATTACCGGTTTAATATTCGTAATCGGTTTACGAGCATTATTAGATCTAATTATTTTATTTTTACTCCAAATTGTCCCTAAATTCATTGACTTATATAAATCATATAAAGAAATAAATTTAAAATAATTATATGCAAACTACAGATGCCAATACGGATAACAAATTTATGGCAGAATTATATAAACTATTATCAGAAGAACAAACTTGTGATGATACTCAGTGTCTTATTTCAAATCTTCCATTAGAAGAAAATTCAGTAAAATTAGTATGTGGGCATAAATTTAATTATAATGCGATATTTAATGAAATAAAATATCAAAAACGACCAAATCATTTAGAAACTCAAAAATTGTATAGATCTGAACTTAAATGTCCATATTGTAGAACAATACAAAAAGGTCTTTTACCTAGTAGGGAAAATTTCCAAAATATCGATGGTGTTAACTGGCCTAAAAAATATCAATTTAAAGCAAATTCATGTGGATATATTTATAAATCCGGTAAACGAAAAGGGAATAGTTGTGGAAGAAAATGCTTTGAAAAATATTGTGATGCTCACGGTAAAATAATAGCTGCTAGAGAGGCAAAAAAAGCACAAAAAGAAGAAAAAAATAATATTAAAAAATCTAAATTAACATATAAGATATTAATGAGGAAAAAGAAAGCCGAATTAATTCAATTAGCTAAAGATTATGGTGTTGGCTTTATCGCAAAGGATACAAAAAAAATTCTATCAAATAATATATTAAATAAACATACTCAACTCTATCCAATCAAGAACTTATGCATTCCAATTCCAGCGGATGCAAATTTGTATCAAAATGTTGTTATCACTATTTAGTTTAATTATTTATAAAATATTATTATTATTATAAATAATTTAAAAATTTATAAGTATTTAATATAATGAACTCTCAACAACAATTATTAGAAAATGTAAAAACTTGGTTAGATATTGATAATCAAATAAGAACATTGCAAAAGGAAATTAGAGATAGAAGAAAAATGAAAAAAGAATTAACACAAAATTTAGTTGGAATTATGAAAACACAAGACATTGATGCACTTAATGTACCAGATGGACAACTTATTTATAATAAAACTAAAACAAAAGCACCATTAAGTAAAAAACATTTACTTACATCATTAACACAATTTTTTAAAAATGATCAAAGAATGGTTGATGAACTTGCAAAATATATTATGGAAAGCAGACAAGAAAAAGAAAAAGAAAATATTAAAAGAAAAATTAAAAAATAACTATTAAATATATACATATGAATACTCCAAAAATAAAATTACAAAATATAAAGTCTGGTGACCCAAAAGTGTTTAGCACTAAACAAAAAAAATACTTACCAGATAATTATTATACATATGATATTCATAGACATATTAATACTGATTTTCATAATATAAATCTTAAAAAAAATATTCATATTAATATTTGTTGTTTCCAAATTATTGAAAGTATCCCAACTAAAATTATTCAAAAACCATTTTTGCAATATTTATTATATAAATATCCAAAAAATACACATAAAATAGGAAATGTTTGTGTATTTCCTTTTGAAAAATATAAATCTGGAGAGATTTTAAAAATTGGGAAAAATATTGTAAAAACCTTGTTTAATAAAATATATAATGCTATCGGATATATTCAAAATGAAGACGGTATATTTTTATTTTACAATATTCCCTTTTCAAATATATTAGTAACAAATACCAAATTAAATGATAATAATCCACATTATATTTGGACTATCATTGATGAAATTTGCAATCGTAGGAAATATATTACATTTCCTATACATAATACTGTTTCAAATCTTTTTTTGAAAAACCCCAAACTTATTTATCTTAAAGATAAAAATAAACTCTGTATCGAAATACCTACTGTTGCATATATTGGTGATTCTCAAGAATTATTAAATTATATAGCTACTATTGGAATTAAATCAAGTGCTGTTAGAATATTCGGTCCATATTATTATTTTCACGATTTTAAAGGAGCAGTTAGATTTGGCGCATGGTCTAGTAATTATGAAAAAAGAGAGATATTTAATAAGTCGATAACAGATGAAGATGGTAAATATACTCAAGGAGGTATTGTTAGATTTGCTATATTTTTAGGAAATTATAGGGTTGTTTTAGATAGAAAAACAGATCCTATATTACCTTATGTAGAAATTTATGATGATATTAATAAACCTAAAAAAAAATCATTGGAAAAACTTAAAAAAGGAAAAGGAAAATGGGCTAATCATTATGATACTATTGTTATTTCTAATTTTAAAAATAAAAAAAGATCCGGTTATTTTAAATCCGGGACAGATTATATTTTAAAAAAATATAATTCATTCACATCATTATCTATACATCTTATTGATAAAGATACATTAAAACCTAATTGGGATTTAAATCATACAGAATATAACATAAAATAATATAATTAATATATATCTATGAATAAAAATATATTAATTTTAGCTTTATTTTTTACTATTAATGGATTCTTTTCATTAACTTCATTTTTATTTCCAGCTATGCCTGCTGATAAAATATTATCTATACAATTATGGATAAATGCATTATTGATTTTCTCTTTTCTTTTACCAGGTACAGTTGCTCCATTTTTACAACGTATTTAAGTTAATTTGGTAATACATTATTAAAATTGATTTTAATATATCTTATTATAATTTAAATAAATATGGAGAAACGCATTAATACAAAAACAAGAACTTATCTTCAACAGTTTAAAAATGATATTAAAGAATTTATTACAATTAATGATTTTCAAATTATTAAATTAGACGACAAGGGTGTGTCTAAAGATGAAGTTAACGCACTATTTCAATTTATTTATGACTATCAACCGCTTGAATTTAATAAAGTTGATTTTCAAAAAAGAAAAAGAGTTAAAAATATAGTCCCATATTTTGAGAGATGTTGTGCATTGCGAGCTAATGGTGAAAGATGCACTCGAAGAAAAAAAGATAATGATAAGTTTTGTGGAACGCATATTAAAGGAATTCCTCATGGAGAAATTAATCAGGTAAAACAAACACCAACACATACTAAAAAAACGGTATGGGCACAGGATATAAAGGGAATTATTTATTATATCGATGATTCAGAAAATGTATATTATCCTCAAGATGTTTTAAACAATATTGAAAATCCAAAAATTATAGCAAAATATATTATTAACGATGGAGAATATAGTATTCCTTCATTATCTAAAAAATAATTTAATATAATTAATAAATTATTTTTCATTTTTTTTCTTTGGTATCGCATCCTTTGGAATATTATTTTTTATACAATTGGAAATAAATTCCACTGTTGGTTTACAATCATATATAGTACCTACATACATTCCTGCTCCAAAACCCATAAGAAACTGCCACATATATTATTACTAAATATTAAATTATTATTGCAGTTAATCCTAACAATAATGATAATGCTGTTCCCACATGCCATACGGCGTGTAATTGATAGTCTCTAACATATTCACAAAATAATTGATCTAGTAACCAACAAATACCAGAAAAAGCAAGAACTATTGAATATGCTTTTATCAAAAAATATTCGTGATTATTACATTTTCTGTAATCTTTTTGTGTTATTTTATAAGTATATATTTGCAATGAAACAAACACTATAAAAAAATAACAAAAATAATGTGAAAAAAGAAAATAATTAAAAATTAATGGAAACAAATACAAGTTATTAGTTCGTTTATTAAGACGAATTAATCTTACTTCTTTAATTATATAAAAACTTAATATTAACATAGATACTTCATCTAACCATTGACCATAAAATCGTAATGTTCCGTGAAGTAATGCTGTTCCTAATCCTAATAATATGATTATTTTACTTAAATTTTTTAATCTCGTTCTAGAAAATAACAACCCTACTATAATATAGGATAAAGCAGACATTGTATTATAATATTCTGCAATATATTCACTTACAATATATTTATCTTCACAAAATTTTACACTTACATCAGGGGAGCCCCAAAACATTATATACAATTGCATTTTAACTTCTAAGTGAGTTTTATATATTTTTTAAATCTTTAGCATTTTTGTTCGTTAATTCATTTGAAAATAAAAAAAATAAAGAATATATAGATATGAGTCAACCTCCTACACCGCGGATAAAAGTACCATCTACGCCAAAAGGTCAGAAAGATAAAGATCACGTTCCAGAATGGCATACTCAACAAGAACTTATACTTAAAAGATGGTCAGAAATTGGTTCTAGTTATAGATATTTACACGATAAATCGTTTAAAAAATTTAATAGACAAAATATGTGGTTTGCTTTACCAGTCATTGTAATATCCACGATAACAGGTACAGCCAACTTTGCACAGGGATCTTTTCCTGATGCTTGGAAAGAATTTGTCCCTTTAGGAATTGGATTTTTCAATCTTTCTGCTGGTTTAATTACAACTGTAGCACAATTTTTACGAGTGTCAGAACTTCTTGAAGGCCATAGAGCAGCAAGTCTTGCTTATTCTAAATTTGCTAGAAATATTAGTGTGGAATTAAGCTTACCTGTTAAAGAAAGAACCGAAGACGGTTCTATATTTATTTCTAATTGTAGAACCGAATTAGATAGACTTATCGAACAAAGTCCTGATATACCAGAAGATATTATTGCCGCTTTTGTAAAACGATTTCCTGAACCAGGTCGAGATGCTAGTGGTAATCCTACAAATGACTATGATTTCTTTAGACCAGAAATTTTAGATATTAGACCTATTAAGATTTATAGAGATAAAGAAGAAGAAATAAAGAGAAAAGCACAACTTGCAAGAGTTGCTGCAAAGAAAGAAGCTGAAGAAGAGCAAAAACGAGTCGCAAAAGCTATGAAAAAAAGAGAAGATGAAAGACTTAAAATTATTGAAGAGACTAGAAGAGAGTTTGAAATGGCACAGAAAAAACAAAATAAAGAAGTTAAGAAAATGTTTCAACTTGCTCAAAAACAAACTCAAGCTGAAATTGTTAAAAATAAATTTAGTGTAACAAATATCGAAGAAACTATGTCAGATTTAATGGGCGCTCTTAATCAAGCGGGAACAGTTGTTGATGATTATACAGATAGCGATGATAGTCCAATAGTATCTCCTGCTAATTCACATAATAATCAAGATATAAGTGAAAATATTATTAGTAATATTGAAATAGTTATAACCGATATATCTAATAATGATATCAGTGATGGTGAAAATTAAAGGTTTTTCCATAACTTATAAGACCACATTAATCCCATAAAATAAACAGGTAATGTTGTTAATACGGGGATTTTATTATCAGCATTTTTTATAACATTATATGCATAATATGATAACATAGGTAATCTTATAAAACTATACACATAAAATTGTAACTTTTTTAACATTTTTATTTTTTTTGTATTCTTACTACTTTTTAAGTAATAATACACAAAATAACTTGGAATATTTGATAATTCTGCTAAAAACATAATTTGTCCGGTTTTATATACTTCCGGATCGTGATGTAAATAATATATAGTTGATAAATGATGATATGTATATAGTGTACTTAATGGATGTTTTAAATATTTTACACTATGATATGTATCATATAAAAAATAACCGGTACTGAATTTTTTTAAAAGATAATATAACTTTGTATTTTTTGTTAATAAATAAGATAAAGCCATTATCGAACTCCCTGTTGCATGTCCTAATGCTGTAAAATTATTTGCCATATTTCTCTCCATCAATGAATTTAAAAAGTGATGAAATTGATTAAAACCCATAAATGATACAAATCCATCCATAACCCCCATTGGATTTATTGTTTTCAACGTTTCTAGTGCTGCCATACTTGTATGTTATATACTGCTATTTTTTACTTAAATTGTTTAATGAAAATTGAATTAAATATAATATACATTACCGACTATATAACTATATGAACTTAAATCTCTTGACTATGAATAAAGGACAATTAAGGTTTAGAACCTGTTTTAGTAGTATTAGCCACTCTGGTTATAAATTGGATATTTTAAAGAGTGCTATGCAGAAATATTTGCGGAGAAAAGAAAAGAGTAAAATGATATGGTGTGTTGCGGAAATTTATCTCTTTCATGTATTTGCTCAAACCGAACAAGAGAAACGCGCGACTAAGGGTATTATTACTAATATGTTAAATAGACTTATTATTATGATGGATGAAGAGATGATATTTGCAGAGACTGCAAATTTTCTTGTATTGAGAAAATTACTGGAAAAATTTGAAGAAGGAGGTAGAAACGATTTTATATATTTGTATAAAATTTGTGATATATTAATTAATGCGCGAATTTTGCGAGTTAATAGTGATATTAGAGCTTATTGGGATTATAGGTTTAGACATGATAAGCAAGTATATAAAGATGATGATATTACTAGCGAAAACGATGAAGCTAGTTTTAAGGAGTTTGTAAAAGAATTTAATGAAGGATCATATGGGTGTTATTATTATATGTTTAAGATATTTAATGGTGCAAGAGAAACTCCAGGTATAAAATGGTTTAAGACAAAAAAGGAAAATATATATAAAATTTGGCATTATTTATTTAAAAGAAAGGTTGTTATGGAAAATTGGATATTACGGAAAAATTTAGAATATAAACTTGTAGAGTTTCACAAGAAGAAAAGAGGGGAAAGATTTATGTGGTTATCTAGTGCTATACAACTGGTATTAAATGCAGATAAATTAGGATTGAATGAAGTTATGTATGAAAGCGCTGGAAAAAAGATTATAAAAAATATGTATGAAAATCATGTAAATAAAACTGAAGAAGAAAAATTGGAAATTATTAAAGAAGTATTTGAAAATAGGAAAAAATTAATTATTGATGATTATTGTATAGATCAACACTGCTCTAAGGGTAGAGTTATGGGAAAAGGAAAGAAAGATTGGAAAACAAAAGGTTCTCTTGTAGTAGATGAAGATAAGGAATATTTTGTTAAAGAATGGCGTGATTATTATAGAGGAAAATGGAAGAAACAGGCAGAACAAGAACAGAAAAAAGTAGAACCTAAAAAGACAAGAGCGGAAATTAGGGCAGAAAAATATAAAAGAATAAAGAAAATGAGAGGTAAACCAAATTTTGATGACTTGGAAAAAAATTTAAGAGTTATAGATGGAATTGATGAAAGTAAAATTATATTATGCAGTGATATGACTTGCGGAAATAAGGTTATGTGTTTTGAATATCACGGGAAAATTTGGAAGGAATCTAGAAAAAGTATGTTTTATAATAGAGATTATTGTATTATAGATGAATGTAAAGAATTATTTGGATTACGAAAAATAGGAATGGAGAGAGTTTTGTCTAATTTTAGAATAGAAAAAATAGATAAAAGTAAAAAAAGTTGGAAAGATAATTGGCATAAAGTGATTATTGGAAAAGAAGAAGAACAAGTTGTTTATTGTGTGATGAATAAAATAACACATTGCAATTGGAAAGTTCCTATGGAAATTAGTGTTATAAAGCATTCATTCCCTATTGTTAGACACCAGTTAAAAGAATTTGTCAAGATTGGTGTATATCGGGGAATTTTCAGATGTAGTGATTTTAATTGTAGAAATGTGCTTGTAGGATGTGAAAAAAGTTATTTACCTGGGTATTTTGTAAGTATAGATGAAGGAGATATAGGTAAGAGATTGGATATAATTGGAAAAAGAGAAACTTGGTTAATTAATAAATTAAATGAGGATAAAACTATTATTAATGAGATTTTGGAGGAATTATCAAATCAGGCAAGTGTTATAGTGTGTTTGGAAAAAATGGAAAAATATAAATTTGGTATAGAGTTGCGAAATGAAGTAGAAAATAATTGGAAGAATTTGCATAAGGATTTGCAAGCAGAAGGCATCGAATTTGAATAAATAGCGGAAATAAAAAATTTTTTTCAAGATGTAAAATATATATCTGAATTTACGTTTTTGTCATCTATAAATAAATCATATGCGGGTTTTCCCATTTTTAATTCATGAAATTTACATCCCCATTCATTTAGTTGTTTATATGTTGTATTAAACCATAATTTTTGTGTTACTGTCCCTCTTGCGGTCCAATATATTATTTTATGTCCGTCATCAAATAAATCATTTATTTTTTTAATTCTTTCCAAATAAGGCTTGGCTTTATCATATTCCATTTTCTTTTTTATATCTTTATTATCATAATAACATATAGTATCATCTATATCTACATATATTTTCATTTAAATATATCAAAATAATTATATTTAAATGGAAAAAATTATAAATGAAATTAAATCTGAATTTTTATATCAGATAGACAATTTTTCTATAGAAAAAATAGATCAATTAATATTCTTAATTAAAAATAGAAAAGAAAATATATTTTTTTGCGGTATAGGTAAATCAGGTAATATAGCTAATCATTGTTGTGATTTATTTAAATGCATAAATATTGCGTCATTTTATTTGAATCCGGTAAATTTAAATCATGGTGATATAGGTGCTATAAAAAAAAATGATATTATTATTATGTTCAGTAATAGTGGTAATACAGAAGATTTAATAAAAAATATACCGTTATTTAAAGAAAAAAATGCATTTACAATAGGGGTATGTTGTAACCAAAAATCCAAATTTAATGAATTATGTGATTTTACAATAATAACACCATTTAATAAAGAGATTTCTGGTAATATTAATAAAATACCAACAAATAGTTTTATGAGTCAATTAATTTTTACTAATATAATTGTTTCTATACTTAAAAATGAAATAACAATAGATGATTATATAATTAATCATCTATCTGGTAATATTGGTAATTCATTATTAAAGATAAAAGATAAAATGATAATTAATTTTCCTAAAATTATTTTTGAAAATGAAGAAAAATTAGTAAATGTTCTATTATTAATGACCCAAAAAGGTATAGGTTGTTGTATATTTGTGAATAAAAATAATGATATGATAGGAATAATAACAGATGGAGATATTCGAAGATTATTAATTAAAAATTCAAATTTAAAAATAATCAAATTAGAAAATATTAATAGAAAATACATTTATGAAATAAATGAAAATAAATTTATGTCTCAAGCTATAAAAATAAGATTTTTACCAATAATAAAAAATAATAAACCTATTGGGTTATTATGTTCGTGTTAATATTTATTGTATTTTTTTAATAAATATTGATAATCTTTTTCATTGTTTAAATCCTGTTCAACATTAAAGAGTTCAATACATTTAATTCTACAATTAAAGGTGTCAAAAAATTTAATCCATTCATTATCTTCTGAAAGTTGAATATTACTCATTTCAATATTTTTATAATTCAATATATGTTTTTTTGGTATTATTAATAAACTAACACCCTTTTTATAAATAATATTTTGATTATTTTTAAAATTATATGGTATTTTAGAACGAGAAATGTACATTAAATAATTATTAGAATCAGTAACAATTTTAGCAATAGAACTGTCAATAGAATGTTCTTCTTTTATTTTTGTATAACCCATAAGAATATCATTATCATTTAATTTATTATTAAAAAAATATTCTAACATTATGTCTATATTTTCATAATTTAAATAAGGTTGGTCTCCATGAATAACTAATAAATAATCAGATAAAATATCACTTATATTATCGGATATTCTTTGTATGCCATTTGAATAATCTTTATTTTTGTAAATACAATTTATATTATTTGGAAGAATATCCAAAATTTGTGTACTATCCGTCATAACATTTATATTAAGTTTATATTTAGATTTTTGAATTTGTTGTATAGTTTTATTTATAATATATTCATTATTAATTTTAATTAAAGGTTTATTTTTTAATCTGGTAGATTTTAAACGACAAGGTATTGCGATTTCAATAGATTTATGTTGTTTAGTTGGTATATTAAGATAATTTAATATCCATTCTAATTTATCTAATGGCCATTGTGTTGGACCGTCACATAGTGCCTTATCAGGATTATCGTGCACTTCCATAAATATACCATCTACATCTAGTGCAATAGCCATTTTACCCATATATGGCACTAAATCTCTTAACCCACCCGCTTTAACTGTTCCATCGGTCAATTTTTGTGCTGGTTGTTGTAAGCAATGTGTTATATCCATTGATACCTTATTGGTTGGTGATTTTAACCAAATTAAATTCCTTGGATCAACAATCAAATCTTGATATCCATACATTGAACCTCTTTCGCATAATATAACATTTGGATTCCCGAATTCAATAATTTTTTCTTTACATTTATGCATTACATCTGCTGAAAAACATTGCCCTTTTTTAACATGTATTATTTTTCCTGTTTCGGCAGCTGCTTTTAATAAATCTGTTTGACGACATAAAAATGCAGGAATTTGTATTACATCAACAACTTCTGCTACTGGTTTTGCTTGCCAACTTTCATGTATATCTGTAATAATTTTAACACCTATTTCATCTTTAACTCTTTTTAGAATTCTTAATCCTTCTTCAAATCCTAAACCCCTATAAGATTTTAAAGAACTTCTATTTGCTTTATCAAATGATATTTTGAAATAAAATTCAACATTATAATTATTAAAAATTTTTTTTAAATATTTCGCCATATAAATAGTGTGTTCTTCACTTTCTATAACATTTGGACCACAAAAAAATAACATTTATTAATTATTATTTTTTTATATTTAAATATATACTTAATAAATATATATATACATTATACAAAATGCGAGATCTTTTAGAATTTAAAAATATTCATAAAGGAGAAGATATATACGTGCTTGCTTCTGGAAAAAGTGTTGATTTTATCGATAATACATTTTTCAATAATAAAATAGTCATTGGTGTTAATCAAGTCTATAAAAAAGTAGAGTGTAAATATTTATTAAGAAAAGAGCAAAAATATATCAAAGAAATTATTGATAATAATGGTAAAAGCATACATTTTATTAGTTTTGGTGACTATGGTGGTAATAATACTAATAATATTAAATATATAAAGCAGATATCATATGATAAAAAAGACAATATTGTTTTATATCCCCATATTGTTAATAAACATAGTATTCCGCAAAATTTACCGGATAATGATATATTAGTTACATCATATTCAACAATAACAACTGCTATACATCTTGCTGCATATATGGGTGCAAGTAATATTATATTAATTGGACATGATTGTGGTTCAATAAATAATGAATGCAACTTTGAAGGATATCACAAAACAATTGCTTATTTGTGGGCAGAGAGAAAACAACCTTATGTAGAATGGTTAAAAGATATAGAATCACATACTATAAAATTACGCGGTCTTATAAAAAATAAATATGATTGTAATATATATTCTCTAAATCCATTTATTAATTTTGGGTTAGAAGGTAATATATATACAAAATAATACATACTTAAATATTATTTGTAATAAATTGAATTAATATAAATAAATATCTATTAATTCAATATAAATATGTACGCTACTGCTGCCACAACGATAAGATGGTTACGAATGACTCAAGTAAAAAATTGTTACAGACTTAATCAATGCAAATGTGCTGACGATTTGCGACGCATACTTTTAAAAATACCTATTAGTAAATATGATGAACAAATTATTGAAAGAGATATCAAACTTGTAGAAAAAAAATATAATTTATGTTTTGATGATGATGTATTCAAATAAATAACTATATCTCATTTTTAATTCATATCTGCGGCGGTTACTTCTTCGTCTACTTTTTTATCTTCATCATATGATTCTTTCCAAAAGGTTGGCCAAGCACTTTCCTTTTTTTCAACTTTTACATTTTTCCCTTCTTCGTTTAATGCTGCTTTCAACTGAGGACCATCATCTACCTCATTATAAAGTGTTTCACCAGCTGTATTACTATTAGCCCATAAATTTGCCCACCAAGAATTATTTTGTGCTTCTGCCAAATTAGAAATATCTTGATTATTATTGTACGCTGAATATCCTAAATATGCGGCAAGAGCTGTTCCAACAGCTCCCACACCTACGGCTACGGCTACTGCTTGCTTACTTTCCATTATAATAATTAATTATATTTTATTATAATGTTAAAAACGCGAATTATTTCCTTCGTGTTCGCTTTTTCTTTCGTCTCTTTCTACCCTTTGTTTTTTTGATATATTTTCTTTTTCTTCTCGTTTTCTTCTTGTTTATTCTTTTCTTTCTAGTTCTTTTTCCTCCTCCTTTTTTCTTTTTCTTCTTTTTCTTTTTCTTTTTCTTTTTCGTGCCACTGCTACCAAATTTTAATTTTGGCATTGTATCACCGTCTTTCCAATGCAACGCGTTCTGGTTTGTATCATCTATGTATATGACTCCATGCTTCTCCTTTATATAACCATTTTTTTTTGCCACAGCAATCGCCCTCCTTAAAGACCTTTCTCTTATTTTTTTGTTACCCTTTTCTCGTAGTCCATTCTTAAATAGTGCCTGTAAAGAAAGCCCTGTTCTACCTGCCATCCTCACCACCGGTATTAAATAATTAAGTACCTTATCAGGTCCTAAAACCACAGCGTTCTTCGGGTCGCCTCGCACACTACTATATTGGTCATATGGTTTTACCAATGCGGCCATCTGCGCCTCTCGTTGTTGGCGTTGTTCTGCCAGTTGATAACCAGAAGGTCCGAAAGATGAAGAAGCTGCCGCTGTTGATGCCATCGTCTGTAGGGAAGGAACCTGTGTATTCCGGACCCTAAAAAATGGGTCTGGAGCGGCAGCGCACGCTATCTCAATCAACGTTCTCAGGCGATCACATGTATAAGCCATGCGTTTGTATTGTCGATAAAGTCCCTGATCTTCTTGCACAGCTTGTCCAGAATTCAACTTGTCTTGTAAAAGATTTATTTGAGCGACTACCCATTGTTTGATCTGTTCAACAACACCCAAGTTTGTATTTTGAGAAGCTTGCTGCAACGCACTCTTAAATCCTGCTGTATCCTTGACAGAAATTTCTCCTCTTTCACCAATGTCTACAAACTGCGCTATTGGGGGTAACCACTCATTCATATTACTACGACTATTAGTCAAATCAAGCGTTGTTCTAATATCTCTACTACATGCAGCAAAACCTCTCGAAGGTGTCATAGTGAGCTTTGTCTTATCTTTCCCACTGCCTGGGGAAGTATATACATTCTTATATGCCGCCGTAGTCAGGTATCGTTGTTGTGCGAACTCAGCCTGTTGTTGTTGCTCTTGTGCTCGAAGTCGAGCAAGTTCTTGTTGAGTAAGTTTCCTCCCACTACTACTACTGTTGCTGCTGTTGTTCTTGCTGGCACCACCGCCACCATCCTCGTCCTCGTCCATTGCTGCAATAGTGTCCATCGCCACCTGTTGTGAATTCGACTGTACCGCAAGTCCTAAGGAATCCTGGCGTTCCAACGCCCCTGGCTTTGCTTGACCTTGAATTGTATTCTTCAATGCCTTCATATACGTAAGTTCTGCTGATATATATGGATAAATGGCAACATTAGTAGCATAACCACGCTCAATCCAAATAATCCCAGACTCTAATATTGATGCTACGGCTGATATGTTACATTGTTCTGCGGTTAATTGACTCCAATCCGTCATCTCTCTCTCTTTACTGGGATTTTGAGTTATATTATATAATAAAGAGTTGGAAGAACCCGCCCCCACCTCTAAGCATCGCATACATCTATCCAAAATTATATTTTGTAATGATAAAGAATTTATTTGAGCGGCATTTGGGTTCGAACGAGAAGCAGCAGATGTCATACCACATCCATTTTCATATTGTGTTTGTTGACGCACCGTGCCCTGGGGTAAGGCCACACCCCCTCCAGTAATATACGACCTATATCCACCAAATGGCCTCTGCTCCGTGATGCCTGGAAGAGACATTCCAGGCCATTGGAGAATACCTTGAGTATCATCTCCTTCAAAATCAGCTAATCGAATTAATACCATCCATAATTCATAATTAGGAGACCAGATTTTTTCTCCTTTAAATTTACGATTACACGGACCACAGGTATTCAAAAATCCTAACCCACTAGCATTTAACTCAAAAAGAGTATTAAATATAAGATTTAATATATGATCAACATCATATGATTGTGCACTGGGTGCAAGACAAGGAGCCACTTTCCAGCCCCCAGGGTCTTGCGCATCTGCCGTTTTATATACAATAGTTTTACCACAAACAGCACAACATTGTCCTGTATTTGTAGTATAAGGAGTTGGATTTTTTCCTCTACTTAAAGTCGTTGATTCTACTGCATTTTGGTTGGCTTGGTTACCATATGTTTTATATGCCCCTCCTTCATCTAATGATCTTAACACGGTTTGTGCTAATGGTTTCCAATTAGCTACTTCTAAGTCAGAAACGTCAGTGTCTGTAGGTAAATCAAAATTAAAAGTGGGTAGCATTCCACTAAAATCATCTTGATAACTCATTAAACATTCACTTATAATTTCTCCAGCATTTTGTAATGCGTGAGTAGTAGGTACTAATAAAAAATCGCTTAAATTCTGGTGGTTTATTGTATGTTCTCCACCAGAATAGAATTGAAGAGGATTTCCAGACCTATTATTAACGTTTGACGTTAATTGTTGAACAATTATAGGATGCGTTTGTGGATCCCACACTGTGTTTGCCAACGCCGGATCACTCATCCAAGCATTTGGATTTTCTGTTATTTTGTTTTGTTGAAGTCTAAGTTTGAGATTTTTTCCTATTGTCGTCCTCTTCCACTCATCACCATCAGTATGGTCCTCAAGAAACAACGCCGCGTTTTGATATGCTACTGACGCGTTTTTTTCCGAGATGTGGCCTTTCATAAACTTCACCGAATGTTCCCTTTGTTGATCAACTGGTGAAATTATTTGACACAATTGGCGTTTTTGAATTTGTCGTCCTTTTGTTCCATCAGGGACCATAATTGGCAACCAACCTATTAATCCACTGCTGTGTCCATGGCTATTATTCAAACAAAGTGATGCAACTATTCTACAAGTTATTGGAGGACATACTTGAGGAGGCGCAGCTTCACAATTTGATTTAATATATCGACGCAAATTAGTATTATATATAAGAGCCAAATCAGTAGCTCCACCAAACGTGGAAACGAGTTCCCGTGATTCAATTATGCTATTAAATCCTTCATGTATCATTTTAATAAAAATAACTAACTGTCTCGCTTGTGTTTTGGTATAAAGTGAACCGATTTCGTCTACATTGGTTATAGGTTTCCAGCTATTTGACATAATATATATATAAATTATAGATATATTATTTCTAAATGGCGGAAACCTCTTCAGCTTCTTCTTTTGTTTTCAACTTTTTAATAGCAAAGAATCGTAGATATTTCTTTTTTCCTTCTTTTGTATAACCATTACTTTTTCTAATCGGGTCCATTTTATAATTATTACTTTTAAGTATTTGTCTGACAAGATTCAACAATGGCCATTTCTGATTTTCCATAGCATTTTTTTGTAAGGCAGTCAAAGAACCACTGCTGTATAATTTTTTCATTTTTTCAATATCTTCTTTAATTGATTCATATTTTTCTTTTGAAAGTAAAACATCTCTAGGTATTAACATACCATCAAGTTGAGAATAATCGTCAAAAACGATTGAACATTTATTTAAAAAGTCTTTTACTACTTGATCACTATCTGTCATTTAAAAATAAGTATTGTAAAATCTTTAAATTATTTTTCTGTAAAAGTACTTAAAAAAAGGCACGACGCTTTTTGGCATATAAACTTTGTCTATATATTGCATTCTGGACATTTCAGAAATGTCCAAAATCAGAATTTCTATAAAAGTTTTTTCTGAAAAAATGCGTAAAAAATGCGGATGAGCATCTTGTAGGTATTTTATGAGAACTACCAAAATATTTTGTGACTGACAATTTTTTTAAGTATTTTTAAAAACCATTTAGGGGTTTTTTTTGTTATCATATATAAAATGAAAAATGATAACGAAAAAACCCAAAAAACCCCAACAAAATATTATTGTAAAAAGTGTGACTTCTTATCGTCTAATAGGAAGGATTTTAATAGACACCTTTTGACACGCAAACATAAAAAAACCCCAAAAAAGGGTAAAAAAATCCGTAATGTTGATTTTGAATGTATTTTTTGTAATAAAAAATATAAATATATGAGTGGATTATCTAGACATAGAAAAAAATGTAAAGAAGACCCTGAAAATTTTTGTGGAGAAAATGATAACGTTACCCAAAAGTTACCATCTGAGTCAAACTTAAAAAAAGGCACGACACTTTTTGCAAAAAAAGAAAAACAAGACGATGAAATTTCCCTAAAAGAAATTCTTATGCAGCAATTAAAGCAACAACATGAAACTATTGAATTATTAAAACAATCAATTGAAACAAATAAGGAAATGATGCCCAAAATTGGCAATAATAATAACAATACAATTTCTATAAATTTGTTCTTGAACGAACAATGTAAAAACGCAATGAATCTAACTGATTTTATAAATCAAGTTCAGGTATCAATAGAAGATTTACAATATTCCAAAAATAATGGGTTTGTAGAAGGTGTGACAAATATATTTGCCAAACAATTACAAGATTTAAAACCAACAGAAAGACCAATTCATTGTAGTGATAAAAAACGATTACAGTTTTATGTTAAAGATGATGATAAATGGTCAAAAGATTCAAATAATGAAAAGATAGATGAGACAATTTATAATATAAAAATGAAACAAACTTCAAAGTTGACAGAATGGGAAAAACTACATCCTACTTATGCACAAGATCCAAAATTATTAAATGAATGGCAACAAATATTGAATAGTATGACTGAAGATATTAGTCAGCGAGATAAAGTAAAAGATAAATTAAAGAGAAATTTAGCAGAACATGTTCAATTAAAACAAGCATTAACAGATGCAAACGAAAAATAAAAATTTGGTATTAAATATAAAATAAATAATAATCGAAATTTATTTTATATGGATGCAACAAATAATAATGTTGAAATGAAAATTATTGATAAAAGTTTGGAATTATTAGATATTTCAAACATACCACAAGATGTAAAACAAAAATTAAGAATTAGTCCAACAGCCGCTAAAATATTTGAAATTGAATCTCTTGATCCTATAGATATGTCAGATGATGAATTAGAAGATAATTGCGAACTATCAGGTAAATATCATAAGATATCATATACAAAAGTAAGAAATAGTATAGATACATTATATTACAAGGAATGCGAATATTATTCATCTGCTATGGATATTTTAGCAAGTTATGTTCGTGGTCAAAAATTAATTTATATGGAATCGAAATATTATAGAAACCAACAGTTAAATTATTTAATGATGCCTGCTATGGCATTATCTTCATTAGCAACTGTATCTTCTACAGGAGTAGATAATATTTCATGGGGAGCCTATGCTATCGCTGCATTGAACGCGTGTATTTCTTTTTTATTAGCAATTGTTAGTTATATGAAATTAGACGCTCAAGCAGAAGCTCATAAAATTTCAGCACATCAATATGATAAATTACAATCTGTTTGTGAATTCCAATCAGGATTTTACCTTATGTTTGCTGCAACACAAAGAGAAGAAAAAGAGAAAGAGACAGAAGATGAATTAGATTTAAAGCAGAAAATTAAGGATATTGAGACAAAAATTAAAGAAATAAAGGAAACAAATCAATTTATTGTTCCTAGGAAAATTAGATATACATACCCTAATATTTATAACATTAATGTGTTTTCTATTATTAAAAAAATAGAAAATTGTAGAAAGGATTATTTAACTAGAATGCGAGATATTACAAATAAAATAGGTTATTTAAAACAAGAAAAAGATCTAGAAAAAAGTGAAAAACAAAGAAAAATTAAAAGAGCTTATAAAAAGAAGAAAAGAATATTAACTACTATATTGTTATTAGGAACAGCATTTTCTATAATTGATCAAATATTTCAACAAGAGATATTGTTGGCTGAGGATAAGAAAAAACGATATTGTAGTAGATGTTGTTATCGACCGCCTAAATCATTGAGGGATACTAATGAATTTATATCATTTATAATGGATCCGTTTCAAATGTGGAAACCGGAAATGGAAATAGTGAGTGATGATGAAGACGACTTTACTTGTGCTGATCCACCCCATAAAAATGTATGGTTGAAAAAGAAATCAGTACACGAATTAGTATAATTAAACCAAGCAAGCCAAGAAAAAATCATATGAGTTATAATATAATTCATATGGTCAAATTGACAAGATCTGAAAATTGAAGTTTTTTGTTTCTGACAAGAACTAAACTATACCAACTCAAGATTATTAACCAGTCGTTACAAACACAAACACAAAACAAAACAAAACACATTATGTCTACTGTTATGAACATCATCAACGAACGCGCTCTCGTAGCTGCTATTACCGAATTCGGTGAGCGCCTAGGCGCAAACTTCAGCAAACGCCTAGGTGCTAGTCCAGAAGACGATGCACGCCCAGTTGACCTCTTCCAGCTAGCTCTAGAGGAGTGCCTCAAGGAGCTACCACAGCAGAAGGTCAAGGCGACTAAGGCTAAGGTAGCAAAGGGTCCAAGCAAGACTGCACAGAAGAAGGCAGAAATGTTGGACCAGCTAGCTGAGCTAGGCGGAATTGCTCCAGAGGATGATAGCCTTAAGAGTATCCGCCAAGCAATCAGCGCTCGCAAGAAGGAGATTAAGGCAGAGGAGAA
>Ga0315330_10000392_pt1 | contig 26493 bp, 33 predicted proteins | sample M140m34915metaG_FD_203453 | JGI IMG/M metagenome (GOLD analysis project Ga0315330, IMG submission 203453) | Ammonia-oxidizing marine archaeal communities from Monterey Bay, California, United States - M1 40m 34915 | ecosystem: Environmental > Aquatic > Marine > Intertidal zone | place: USA...
TAGCAAAACAATTCTTTGAAGAGAATATAACAATGTATGGATTTATTTTTGAACCTAACTTTGGTATGATTGAATGTGAATTGAACAGTTTGTCAACTAGAGGATTCAAGGCTCCTAATGTAGAGCATTTTACTTATATCTTTAGAGATCATAATATTATGCCAAAGGAGTTACTGATATACAATGCCAACCATGCAGTAAATAGATCTGAAATAAGAAGTGTGTATGAAAAATATTTTGATCGTTACAATATGAAAATAATGGAACCTAGTCCTACATTTTGGTATTTAACTGCGGCGTGTAATTCAAATGAGCCATACCTAAGAGATTCTACTTTACTACAGGATAAACTTGATAAAATAGAAATGATATATGGTGACAAAGACTACAAGTTCCAAAAGACATTTAATTGCTTAAACAATAAACCTAGGACATATAGAATACAATTTTTAGCAGACTTAGACGCAGAAGGATTATTAGATGATACAGAATGGTCGTTAGGTTTTTCAACAAAGAATAAATTTAATTGGGGAGACAAACGTAAACTTCCTATGGAGTTCCTTGCAAAGTATAGTGATGTGTTACCAAAAGCAATAGAAGATGATGTCTCTAACTCAGACCCACACGATGGATTTTTGGGAATGGGTTCTCAGAATCAACAGCATGGAGAATATTCTGTGTTTAATAAAATGGAAGGACGCAATTTAATCATTGATCCTTTTTATACATATCATGCTATGTTAGGCAGAATTAAATTTGCATTAGTAACAGAAACATATGGTTATCATTTAGTAGATGAAACTTGGTCAGACGAAAAGCATACTGCCTTTATGCAATCCAAAATACCAGACGATTTTCCTGTTTGGGATTTTGATAGAACATTGTTAAGTGAAAAAACATTTAAAATGATTGCTTGTGGCATACCTGCTTTTTGTATGGACACCCGATATACTGTTGAACATTTTAAACAATTAGGGTTTAAGTTTCCATGGGCAGATATGGCTGATTATGATAATGTTAGAAAATTTAATAAACGTTCAAAAAAATTAGTTTCCGAATTACATAAGTTTAAAGACATAGACACTAAGCAATTTGTAGAAGCAATACAGTATAACACAGAACTGTTTTTTAATTCAGAAAGAATAGCAGAAGAAATGTATAAGCCTTTTTATGAATGGGTAAACAATGATTAAGATTGAAAAAGTAAAACATATGATTGAGATAAAACCTCATTCTAGGCCACCAGGCTACGTTGATGTTTTTCATTCTAATGATCAAACATACATGGCTTGGTATTACAAAAACTTTTCTAAAATATTTTTACCTCTATTGCCAGACCATATACAAATAGGATTGGAGTATGGTCTAGAAGGTAAGCCAATACATTTAATACTCTCAGAAGAACCAGATGACACAATATATGAAATAGATTATTATTCTATAAGTCTGCTACCATCAAGGTTGAAAAAGAGGTTACTTAAAAACCACAGAATATTAATAACAGAGTTTATGGAAATGGGCATGTTTAATGTAGATGAACACAATATGTCAATAGTAGAACAACTTAGAAATGAATATGATGTAAGAGAAATAATAGAACATGATTCCGGTCCCATGTTTGCATTGTTTACATATAATAGAGTATCTGAGCAATTTCCCAATAAAGAATTTTTATATGAACCAAAAACACTTGCACTAGTTCCAGCAAGAAAGCCTAGAGACAATAGGGTAAAGTTTTTAGCAAAATTATACGAGCAAGGTTTATTAGAACATTGTGATTGGAGTTTAACTTATGTAGAAGACCCTCCAGACCCTAAAGCAATTAAATATGGTAATGCAGATTTTTTTAAATCTCCGAATGTAAATGCATCGAGATTTAGAATGCTTAAAGAATCTAAAGAAGAGTATTTACAAAAGTTTTATAATGATCATAAAGACATATTACCAAAAAGTTTTGACATGACTAATAATTTGTTTAGTGATACAAGTCTAGTTGCAGAAGATTGGTTTGGAAATTACACTTTTAAAATTGCATTAGAAACACAAAATTATACAGATCCTAGAATCAATCAAAGATATTTTGTAACTGAAAAAACATTCAAAGGTTTTATGTTAGGATTACCTACTATGGTGTTAGGCCCAATTGGTGTTGAGAATACAGTTTCAAATATGGGATTTGAATTTCCTAACTTTGAATACGATCTTTTAGATGGAGATAAACGTATAGACAAAATGATTTCTTCTTTAAAGCAGGAACATGTTGTAGAGGAGTTAAGAGAATTAGCAGAAAGAAACTTTGTTAAAATGTGGGATAAGAAATTTTTAATTGATCTTGTAGTTGAAAGATTTGAATAAGGCTTAACTCGTCAGTTAAAAGCCTTACCGTTCAACTCTCTGTATCATCATATTTTCTCATTTATTAGTATAGTGTTAGGTGTTTCAAAGCCGTCACTTATCCACTTACCAGGCTCACTATAAAACCTCTTCAGGACTCATTGTAAAACGAATCTTCTGAGTATCTGCAAGTTCACATGTTGCACTATTGGCTCCATGCTCTTTTACAGTAACACTTTGAACCCAGCATCTTCCATCTGTCATTTCATTAACAATTTTCTGTGCTTCGTCAAAGGCCATTTCAGCAAACAACTCACAACCTGTGCCACCAACCATTCTCAAATCTATTAGATTTTTTTCATCTAACATTTGAAATGTTGCTAGTTCAGGATCATTAGTTGCTACCAAATATGTGTGGTCAAACATGTGTTTCAACCATTCTTTAAGTGGCTTTAGTCCACCGAAGTCTACTGCCCAGTTACGATCATCTAATTGATCACAACCAAACGTAAACTCAAACTGTAATGCGTAACCGTGGATTAGATTGCAATGGCTATCTGCTTTCCACTGTCTAAATGCACAGGAATGGCCTGTTGCATGTGTGTATGTTTTACCTGAATAAAAACGTTTCATTTGTAATTTGCCTCAATAATTTATTATTATACAGTCTATTTAGGCATGTGTCAAGTATAATTTAAGAAATATTGGTTAATTAAGCCATGCATAAAGGTTTTCAGACCAACCTTCTGTTTGCCATTTTTTATCCCAATCTTTAGCAAACTCTTTACAAGCATCTATATTATCAGGAAACATATTTAAATTTGCATGTGTAGGATACACAATAGGAGTTTCATTAATAGGATATTCCCAAAACTCTTTAGCATCTTGTAGACTATCAACTGTAAACGGCGTCATAGAATATGCTATTGTAATGTTTCCATACTTAGATAAGTTATCTACACTCTCTACAAGCAAGTCCCATTTTCCGTTACGTCTAAACCATTCGTATGTATCTTTGTGACCATCTACACTTACATGAAACTCTATTTCTTTCCAACCTTTCCAAAGTTCTGATTTAGGTTTAATAAGGCCGTTAGTAATGTAACTTAATTTACAATTACTTTTATCTATGTCTTTGAGGTGTTCTAACATTTCCCAATGTGTAGAATCTAAGAAAGGCTCACCGCCTGTAAATTTTAATTCATCTAATGTAGGAACAATAGTTTTTAGTTCTTCTACAAACTCTTCTGTGAGTTCTAATGCGTGTTGAACTTTAGGAGATACTCCCAATAAATTTGCCCAAGTGCTACTAAGACTTGGATCGCAATGGGCACAGGCTAATTGACATTTATTACTTAACTTAAATTGTAAAACTTTTAATTTACGTTCTTCAGTAATAAAAGGTTGTTGAGTCCTCATACTAGGCTGACCCTTATCTTCCAAAAATCTACATCTTCGACAATAAGGATCTGTTTTATCACTGTAACCATTTGCAAGATTTTGTTCTAATCTAAGCAAACGTTTATGGTTAAATGATTTTAAAATGCCTGTTGATATCTCACTTATTTGTGCTCGTTTATCTGTCTCTAAACAACAAGGCCTAGTAACACCATCCGTCTCAACAACTAAGTGATTATTAATCCATGCACATTTCATGCAACTATTTATAGAGGGTTTACTGGTTTTTCTTTTCCATTATGGCAACTGCTTTGTCATAATCTTCTTGAGAAACTAATCCTTCTCGCATCAACTTATCTCTATTAACTAAATGTTTTGCCGCAATTTCTTCTTTGCTACCGCCAAAGTATGCAACTGCATGTCCTTCTTCAATAAGAACTTCTGTTGCCATTCTCCATGAATCTGTTGGTGCATGGTAAACACTAAAGTCACCAAGAATACGACCAAACTTACCTTTCATGTCTTCGCCCTTTTTATTGATTTGTGTTTTTAGAATTGGGCCTGATGCTCCATCTACCATTTCTTTTAATCTTGCTTTTGCTAACTCGCCGAACAAGTCTTCTACTTTAACAGAAGTTCTGCTTTCTGGTGTATCAATACCCATAAGCCTAACTCTTTCATCTGTTAGGACTATTCCAAATCCTAAATCTATATCTACGTCTACTGTGTCACCATCGACAACCTTCAAGACTTTACATCTATACTCATACATACTACTCTCCTACCAGTGTGTGAATTATAGTAGTATTTATCGATTAGACTTAAAAAATTTGTGGTTACCTATAGTTGTTATGTGGGTCATACTGTCGTTCCAATATGGGTCAATTGAACTTGTATGATAATGATCTGCACCATCTGTGAGCCCAAGTCCTAGGTCATACATTAAGACACTTCTTGCTACACTAAGTGATCTTGCCCAACTATCCATTTCAGTTGGCACATCAGTATTGCCATCACAATACCAACTGAATTGGCATTGTCCTCTTTTGGGATTATAAATTCTTTCACTGTCTGATAAGTTAGGGAAACGTTTTGTTTTCCAACTCTCGTAGACGGGGCCTTGCTTTACAACTTCACATACAGTATTTGGAAACTGAATGCTTTTTACTCTATTCATTGTAACATCAGCAACTGCCCACATGCCTGCTGTTCTTTCACTTCTGGCTTCGTGGTAAATGTTCATTGCTAAACATTCAGTTTCTGTTTCTAATGCGACCTGTAGTTGCGGTCCAATTATATTACTATTTGCTTGTGCTGTTGATGACAATGCTAATAGCAAACAAAAAATCCTTTTCATACAATTCCTTATTAATTATATACTATATATTATAGCATATTTGTTTATAAAGTCAACTATTTTACTATTTGTATGCTTGATACGGATTGTGTGTATTGGTCTGCTATGTCTGAAGATGTGAGTGCGTATCCTAACACATTAGTTTTATTTAGCAGTATATCATCGTTGTTCGTAGACATAAGCCATGGTATAAGCCTCATACCACCATCTGGTGCCATTGCTAATACAACTGCTTTATTGAGCTCAAAGGTATCGTCGTTATGCTCTTTAACTTTAGCGATAATCTCTTCACCCGAACCTAGTTTAAATGATACTATTTCGTTTTTTAATGATTTATTTTCTTTTAACATGCTTGTATTTAAGAAGATTTAATTTAAGGGGTCTATAATTATGGTTTATTTTAAAAAGGTTTAAAAATTACCTATTTGAGCAGGGTTTTGTATCGATTTGTTAAATATTAACGTTGGATAGATAAATTCAGTCTAACAGTAATAGAACTTTGCCTCCCTCTTAGGATAGGCTAAATAGAGCAGGAGAACTGCAATGACTGTTCAACACAGAACAAAGGAAAAGTAGGCGCCTACTAACCCTTGAACTATTCTAACTTTGCTAGTAGCATTTCCTTATGCTCGGTATAAAACCTTTCATGCCAAGACTCATACATATGGCCTAATTCTGGTTCATCTAGAATTCCTGACTCTACATCACACCAATCTCTAGGTTTTGCTTCTCTTACAATATTAAAATGATACCTTGTAAATCTTTCAAATAGATTGGGTAGTATTACACAAGGACGTCTTACAGCATCTGATAGAATAGAATTAGCAATTATCTTATCTCTATCTACTGCAAGTTCGTAATCAAAATATTTTAAATGGTCTGGCAATATTTCTCCTTGTGCTAGTCTATCATGAACTGCCCAAGATGTAATATCGCCTCGTTTGAAATGCTCGTATTGAATATCGCCTTCGATGGGAACGTTGATGTTTTCTATTCTATTAGGTGCAGTTAAGACAACTAATATGTTATGTGGATTATGATATTGATAGCCATGCTTTAATTGATGCCAGATGTTTAAGTTGCTGGCTCCAGTGATTGCTAAGTTTATTGGTTCACATTTAACATCTTCTGCTAACCGTCTCCACCATGCCCATTGATAGTTTTGGGGTAAAAAATTTGGAACGTCCTCAGCAACAAAACTGTCGCCTATGATGAGTAATTTACGGCTTGCAACCATAACTGCTCACTTGCCAAATTTTTTGCTTTTGCCTCACATTGTATATCAAAGTCATTCCAAAAACTCAATGCCCATTCGTTTGCTTTTTCATTGGGATAGTAATCTGAGTGTGCTCTAAGTTTTTGTTTCTTAGCACCTGTCTCTAAAAGGTCAGGTATGGAATGTAAGGAATCATGCCTGTTTCCTTCATCAATTCTGCTTGATTGATCCAGCCATTCATTTCTGCTGTAACTGTAATGTAAAGTAGGCCTAACACCGCGCCAACTATCAACGACCCTTTTAACACGGTCATCATCTGCCTGTATGTATTCTTCATCTCTAATCCAATGGTGGTGTATGTCTAACACCAAAGCCAAATGTTTCTCCAATTTAAGTGATTCATCTAGTCCGTGACACATCTCGTCATTTTCTATAGCAATAGTGTTACGAGCCTCGGGACTCAACTTATGTAGTATATTTATGATACCTTGTGCACCTTGCCTACCTGAAATGTGAACGTTGTTCTTGAAGTCCATAAACTCTTTACCGAACCCCATCCAACGTATCATATCACAGTGATATTCAAACTCGTCTATACTGCGATCTACAACATCGGGTTTGTCACTAGCAAGAACTGTAAACTGGCCTGGGTGAAAACTGAGACGAACATCTTGTTGTCTTGCTATTTCACCTACTAAGCCAAAACCAGCCTCAAGTTCTTTGCGGACAATAGAGTCCTCAAATACATAACGCCAGTTAGGTTCTGTAGCCATAGGTATCAAACTGCTGGATAATCTTACCATACGCCTCTCAGCAGGTAAAGAACCTACATACTCAACAAGGTTGTAAGCGGCCTTCATATTGTGTGTAACAATATCAATTAGCCTTTCTTCTGCTACTGCCTTGTCTTGCCTATTGCACCAAGCCACAGTAGTTGATCTATCTGTGTAAGGTTGCTGTAGTTCTTTAAGGATTTTAGGTTTTTGCGATTGATCAGAATCAAGATACTTGCAACAAAAACCGATACGTTGTATAGAGTTATCAAACATGCAATTATTATACGATATATTTTAATCGTTGTCAACTGGTTTGTGTAATAAATCTATTGCTTCTTGTATATCTTCTTTGGTATTTGTATTGTTTTTTTCAGCAAAAATTACGTCTAAAGCATCTAGATCAACAAGTTCCTGTGATACTGCTTGTATCATATATGCTAAATCGCTGATTAATTCTTCTTTTGACTCGCCGTATGGTTCAATTGAACGTGATGTGTAACTAACAGGCTCTCCATTATCGTTATAAAATACTTCTCGAATGCTGTATCCTTGTTCTAAATCGCTAGGTCTGTATGTTATTCTATAGTTCCACATACATATACTTATACAGTAATGTTTTATTTGATAAGCATATTTGATAAATACATTTGTAATTACAAATTTTATCTCTGGAGATATAAATGGCAACAGTCAAAAAATATAATTTAGCAGGCCTAGGAGCAAATGTAGAACTTGGTAAACAAGGGTCATACATTGCCGGCAATGCTACTGCAATCGGTTTTTATACGTCGGGAGACGCATTACAAAAAATTGCTATTGCAAATGCAACAGCGGCCAGTCATGCTGTAACAAAAGCACAATTAGATGCTACATCAAGTGATTTAGTTCAACACATAACAGTTGATGTTGAACACGATTCAGGTGCCACTAACTTTGCAAACATAGGGGCAGGAACAAGAATTTTATCTGTAACTGTTGATGTTCCAACTGCTTGGTCAAGCGGTGGAGCAGGAGATTACGTTGAAGTAGGTGATACTGCTAACGCAAGTAGGTTTATTAGAAGTGGTGACTTAGATGTTTCAGCATCAGGCCAATACCATTCTCAATATCAATATGAATACACAAGTGCAGGGCAACTAAGATACAATGTAGTAAACGGTGCCGCTAGTGATGGCGACGCAACGATTAGTGTTGTTGTAGCAAGTGATAGTGTAAGTGTAACAGATTACGGTTCAATTCAGAATGCTCAGAATAGTAACAGTGATCTTGGTAACATTGCTTAATAGGAGTTATACATGGTAGATTCAGTTAAAAACTATGGAATAGCAGGTGTATCTGCAAACGTCCAAATTGGTAAGGGCGGTCCCATTATAGTTGGTAGCGACAGTTCAGTTATAACGTTGACTGATAAAGATGGTAGTGCAAGTTTAGTTAATATTGCAAACGGAACAGTTGCATCTCATGGTGTTACTAAAGCACAACTAGATGCTATTACAGATCCAAAATTACAATTCAAAAAAACAACAGTTGCTTACAATAGTGGAACTACTGCATTAGGAACTGCATCAACAAATACATTTATACATGAAATTAATGTTGAGAAAGATGCGGCTTGGACAAGTGCAAATACATCAACAAATATCACAGTAGGTGATTCCGGAGATGTTGATAGATTGTTTACAGGGTTTGATCCTTTAGTTCAAACTAAAAGCACACCAAAGCACAAATATACATCAGATACGACTGTAAATGCTATTGTAACACAAGGTGCGGCGGTAAATGGTAATGCTGTAGTAACAGTTTATTTTTCAGGAACCTTTGAATAACAATGAAATTGACACAGATAGAGGGCAAGTCTCCGCATAAAAAAGGTAGTGCAAAATACAAAAAGCACATGGCGGCCAAACATGCATCTATGGGTGAAAAGGTAGAAGCATTAAAAGAAATTGTAGAACGTGCTAAACATGTCAAAGCAAATTCCAAAAAACCAAAATTAGAAAAACCAAGTAAAGGTCATCAATCCCCACATCCATATCATAAAACACCTAACTTCGTCGGCGGAGAAAGTGTTGAACTAAATGAAAATCCACTTGCTGGTGGATTAGCGATTGTTCTTAGAGGTTTAGCAGGCCAAGGTTGGAAGTATGGAGCACAAGCAGGAGCCAAAGGAGCCGCAAAGTTTACTGGAACAAAAATGGGTCAACGTGCGGCACAAAAAGTTGGTGCAGGCACAATTAAAAAAGTTGGAGTAGCAGGTGGAAAAATTGCTGGTGGCACAGCAGGATTAGCCGCTGATGCATATCTATTAGACAAACTTGTTGATCAGTTTGGTGAGGATGAAGTTACTAATGCTTTACGACAAGCACAGGGTGGTAAACAACAAATGTTCACAGACATGCTTAATAAAGCAGTTCAAACTGGTGTTGTTAGCACTGATGAATTAGATGCCGCAATGGGCATGTATGAAAACCTAGATGAAATATCCATGCAAGATATTAAGAAAGGTGCTAAAGTTGCCGCGGTAACAGGTGCTATTGCTTTAGGCGGAGCAGGCATTGGAAAAGTTACAGACTACATGAATCAAAGTTCATATGATTACAGCATACAATTACCACAACTTGAAATGTATTTAGACTATGCTGAAGCACAAAAAGATCAGAGAATGATCAAGCAATTAAAAACTCGTATTAGAAACCACGAAGGTAGACTGTCAATGGGTAAAGGTGATGTTTATGGCCAGGACGGAACTCCTATGACTTTTGAAGTTGTTTATGATAAAGAAAATCCAGACTTTGATCCTTTAGGCGATCCTATGCAATTAAACAAAAAGTTTCAAGATGCCAGAGATAATAAAAACGAAGCAAAGCAACCAAAACAAAACAATCCAGTAGCAAAGCATAGCAGAAACATGCCTGGTGCTGGCGCTCATAAGTCACCCAAAGACTATGACAGAAAGAAAACAAAACAAGATTTAAAAAAAGAATTAGATAGATCACTTAATGAAGATATACCTGTTGAAAAAGGAAAACAGTATGCTATGGACTTATTTCAAAATCATTTTTCACCAGAAGATGTTAGAAATGTTGATATGAAAGCAGTTCAAAAGGCCGCAGAGTTATATTACACATTCAAAGCAACAGAAAAACTTCCAGGATTCAAAGGCAAGGAAATAAATCATAAACAAGCATACGATATGGCTTTAGCAGGAACACACGACTACTTGTTAAAAGATAAAGAAGATAAATTGCCAGATATGTCTTTCGAAGCAAAATACTCAGCAGACAAAAATACATTAGTTAAAGCAGTAGTTAAAAGTTTAGAAAAGAAAGCAATGGACGGCGACGTAGAAGATATAAAATTTTTAAGACGTCTTGCTAGTTTAGTTGACAAAAAAGTTTTTAAAAGAGAAAATGGTGCTCTTACATTAGAGGATAAAATACCATTTACGCAATGTCCAAATTGCAGAGGAGATATAGTTCACGAATCAGAACTTATAGAAGCCAAAAAGAAAAAGAAGAAAAAGCAGGATGCCTGCTATCACAAAGTAAAATCAAGATATAAAGTATGGCCAAGTGCCTACGCCTCAGGTGCTCTAGTTCAATGCAGAAAAAAAGGTGCAAAGAATTGGGGTAACAAGTCTAAGAAGAAATAGCACGTTTTTTCGATAAATAGTAGTATGAAACTATTTGAAGTCTACGACGACATAACAATTCAAGAAGAAAAACCCACGTCAGGTAATAGAAATATTGCTTTGCACTTGCCACGTGGTGAAATGAAAGTTCTTAAAGCAGAAGAAAAAGATTACGATAGAGGACTGCTTGTTAAACTGTTAGATGACGGCGGATACGAAATGGCATACTGGTATGAAAAGCATGTGCCGTTTGAAGTAGAAGTATTAGTGGACGGCAAATCTATTAAAAAAGATGCTAGAATAGTTGAAATGAAATTTCACCCAGAGTTAATACCAGGACAAGAAGATAAAGTTAATAAATTTAGATTATATGATATTGAAGCAGATATTGATGATCTCAAAAAAATGATTAAACAAGCCAAGTTAAAAGAAACTATAGAGTTTAGTCAAGATCTTAATGCTTTAATGAAAGGCATAGAAGAAGGCTTAGCAGAAAGACAAATAGAATTAGAAAACTTAAGAGCATGGTTTGGCAAAGGCAAAAAAGGTGGTGCTGGAGGCGGAGGCTGGGACCGTTATAATACCAAAGGTGAAAGAATTGGTAAATGTGGAGACAGTAAGAAAGGTGAAGGTAAACCTAAATGTTTAAGCAAAAGCAAAGCCGCAAGTCTAAGAGCCAAAGGTGGCAAAAAGGCAATAGGAGCCGCAGTTAGTAAAAAACGTAGGAAGGATCCTAACAAGAATAGAAAAGGTAAGGCTAAGAACGTTAGCAATACCAAAGGGAAGTAATTATGCATTGGTTATTTATATTAACACTTAAAAGCATACTATCAAGTATAATTGGCAGTAGTTTTTATCAGTGGTTCAAAAACACAAAGATGGGTGTGTGGTTCCAAGTAAGATTAGACAATCTTATGGACTGGGTAGCAAAGCGATATGATATCGAAATTGCTAGTCGTGAAGAAAAATGGTTAGCACAATATCCGTTACTGGCAGACAGAATAGTTACACTTGAAAAAGAAGTAGCAAAACTTAAAAAGAAAAAATAGGAGAATACTATGGTAGACGTAGCAAAAGCATGGGTCAAAGATAGACTCGGAGAAAGAACATCATTAGACGGAGTAGCCTTAGTGGCAGTCTGTGGTGGATTTTTAATGTTCGACGGACTTATGTCAATAGTGGCATGGGCAGGACTGGCATACGGAATATACACATTAGTCCAAAAAGGCTAAAATCAATTTAATTTTTCTCCTGTTTGAACTAAATAAAGTATAGTTTTAACCAGGAGAAAAATGCCTATCAAATTCAAACCATCGCAAACAACTTTTGTAAAAGGTAAAGGCAAAGTAACTAATCATTACTTCATTAAGAATACCCCTAAAGAAGAACTAATCAAATATCTCAACGACGGACAAAAAAATAAGATCAAACAAAAATGTTCTAATGAACTTGTAAGACGTGGTATTAAGATAGTTTGGGTATCTAAAGATAATGATAAATAGTTATTATGCAACTAAACGATTTCCATAACATCAAAAAAAGTAAATTACTTAAAGAATCAGTAAGTGAGGATACCTCACCTAAGATGATAGGTAAGCCTGATCGTTTCTTTGATGCTGAAGAAAGACAAGAAGCATACAACGATTTACAAGATGCCTTACAAGGCAATTACATGGACGATTATATCAAAGATGGCAGTTGTCCAGCATGTGCCGGTTCAGGTTACATGGACGGTGAAGATGAAGTTTACAACGATGAAACAGAAGAGTATGAAGAAGGTTCAGAGTGCGATGGCTTTGGCAACTACGGTTGTGATGAAGGCGAGATGACTTACGGTAGTGATGGACCAAGTTGGGTAGAAATTATTAAACATGATAAAAGTCAAGCAGATAGTAAACAAGCAAAAGCAGACTATCCAGGTGACGAAGAAGTTGTAAAAGGATTAGCCAACATGATGAAAAGCATGGATGATCCTAGAATGGCATATCAGCAAATGCAGGTAGACTATCCACAAATGGGCAGAGTTCAAAGAAGTAATTTAATCGCAAAAGCAAAACAAATGGCTTTTCCTGAAGAAAGCATTAAAGAAAGCGACGATCCAGCACCACAGCAAGATATAGTAGATAAATTTGCTGGTGTAAGTGATAAACTTCGCTCATATTACATCATGAAGTGGGCCGAAGAAAAAGACATGAGCAGTGATAAGGCTATGTGTCTCGCAGGTTATGTTAGAGATGGTTACATGGGTGCTGGTGCTTGGAACTGGCGTTATGTAGGTATGAACGAAAGTATTCAAGAAGGCGAAGAAAGAAGCATAATTCAAAGCGGATGTGTTGAAAAATTAGTAGATGAGTTTAGTGGAAGAGAAAATCAATTTGAAAACAAAGAAGATTTTGAATATGCAATATACCAAGCACTAGAAGATCTAGATGTAGAAGATTGTGTAGACCCAGATATGGAAGTGGGTGGACAACGTATAGGCGACTTTGCTAGTGGCAGAGTAATAGATTGTTGCAGTAGCAGTAGCATTATATATGATGTTATGGCTAATATGGATTTAGAACAGATAGGTGAAGGCAGAATAGAAGATACATTTGGAACTAAAACAATTGATAAACACGACAAGCCAGAAAAAAAGAAAAAGAAACAAGAGGAAGATATGGATAAAGACAACGAATCAGATGAAGCAGGCGTTAGTAAAATGTTAGCAAAAGCATTAGGCGATCCTAATCGTTGGACTGAAATGTCAGCACCAGAACTTTATGCAGAATTAGAAAGCATGGATTCAAAAAAAGCAGAAATGATTGCACTTGTGGCCAAAATGATTTATGATGTAAAACTAACAGAAGCAAAAAGAATTGAAGAAGATAGAAACATGTTTAATGAGTTGAGAATTGATGACAACACATATATTTCCGACGGCAATAAAGAACTCACACCTGATGAGGTTGGCCCCGGCTTTTATATATTGGGTTATGACAGAGACGGCAGATGTTTTGAAATGAGTAAAACTAGCAAAGAAAATGCTAAAAACCATATAACTGATCATGGTGAATATAAAGTTTCTGACGCAGACATTACTGATTTTGACGGCGCACGTTATTATTACAATGACAACATGTCCGACGGTGGCATACTCCACATAAAAAGTTTATCTGGTGTAAAAGCAGTTAGCGAAAATGAATCAATGGAAGAATCATACGATTGCGATGATACATTTTTTGAAGACTATGGATACTTAGGGTATAGCATAGATGAGAATGATATGTTCGAAGCAGAATACAGAGGACGTAAAGTTAAACTAAACAAGCCAATGCAAGGTGATGTTAAAAAGTTTAAGGTTTATGTTAAAGACCCAAAGACAGGAAATGTTAAGAAAGTAAACTTTGGACATGGCGGAAGTAGTGTTAAAGGTAAAGCAATGAAGATTCGTAAAAATAATCCTAAAGCCAGAAAAAGTTTTAGAGCAAGGCATAATTGCGACAATCCAGGACCAAAAACAAAAGCACGTTATTGGTCATGTCGTAAATGGTAAATGAAACTTGCCCTCACTGAAAACAAACTAAATTCTCGCCCTAGTTGGGGCACCGCAATAGACATTGGATTTATCCCACATGCCGAACATCTTGCAAACTTTGATCAAAATGGTTACGACTTAACACCTTTAGAAAAAATGTATGCAGAAGCCAACAATGGCTATGTAAAAAATACTAGATGGCGTAACAGTCTTAAACAGGATTGGTTCACCGATGAAGAAAACAGCATAAGAGGTGTTCACCTCAATCATGCTGATTTATATGAACGTAAAAGTTATCATGGTTATGCTTTAGAGCAACTTATGGCACATGCAGAAGGTCTCCCACTCATACATAAGATTACCAAAATGCGTTCTAAATGGGGCATAGATGTAAGTATAGATTATGCTGAATACCCACATGTATTTGAAGTCTTTCATTTTGAATGGGATGATTTTGAATACGAAAAGGTAGCCGCAAAACAAGAAAAAATTGAAAATATTGTGTTAAATACTGATTGGAAGGATGCCGCTCAGACACTTATCAAAAAGAAAGATGAATGGCACGGACTAGATTTTTTTGCACAAAGCAAATGGAAGTCAGATTTTTTTGGAGTTGAACCGGAACAGTTTAAAATGGTTGCATGGGATTAGTAGAGTTTGCAGACGAAATAGATACACATCAAATTTGGCAGGACTTATATCCTGTTCTTGTTGATCATAATCTATTAGATAAAAATCAAGTATCATTAACAAGTGTATCGGGTGATAACGATTGGACATGTAGTATAGGAAAAATGAAAGATCTACAGTATCCAGAGCGGTATTACTCTACAACTAATAAAGCATTTACAGATACTAGTATAGAAGCATTATTTAACAAATATCCTCAGTATTATAGATGGCGATTGCTAAAAATTGCACCAAAGCAAACGTATAGTGTGCATATGGACAGCATAGACAATAGAGATAATATTAGAATACACATACCAGTTAAAACAAATGAAAGAGCATTTTTAGCCTTTTATTTACATGCTCCTACAAATGAAAAAGAAGTAGGCGTGAGACATTTTCATTTAGAAGAAGGCAAAAGTTACTTAGTAAACACATCAGGTTTTCATACAGCAGTTAATTATGGAGACGACAACAGATATCACATAGTAGGAGTAAGATATGAAAATAGCACTGACAGGACACACTAGCGGAATAGGAAAAGCACTATTCGATATACTGTCACAAGAACACGAAATAGTATGCTTTAGTCGTTCTAATGGATATGATATTGATACACGAGCAGAAGACATAGTTCAAGAGTCATTAGACTGGGATGTCGATATGTTTATCAATAATGCTTATTCCGAACTAGCACAGGTTAATATTTTAAATAGACTATGGGAGTTTTGGGCAAGAGATAAATCTAAAACAATAGTAAATATTAGCAGTCTTAGTAAGTATCCAGGTATAAGTGGCAATACTTCAGGCTATTCAGCACACAAGGCCGCATTATCACATCAAGCATTTTTGCTTATGTTTAAAGGCAATCGTAAATGCAGAATGATAAATGTTAATCCTGGATATGTAGAATCAAAAATGACAGAAGGTGTAACTGCTAATATGCTAACGGCACCAGAATGTGCAGAACAAATCGCACATGCAATAAATTTGCCACAGCACATTGAGATAGGCGAGTTAAGTTTATGGCGTCCTTATTAAAACAAGCAAGAGCATTTAAGTTTGATAATTCAAAAGCCAAACTTAATCAATATTATCGATTTGAAAAAATATTTGATCGCTGGATACATTCATCTAATCAACAAGTAAAAGGACTGCCAGAACAGTATTTTGTTGTTAGTGGTGTTACAGATGCACTCAATCAACTATACGGATTATATAATAAAATTGGTATTTTTGATGGCGAATATCTTTATCATCAAAACGTATTAGGTGAAAAAGCAACAACAAATTTACAAGAAGCAGATTGTATTGTAGTCAGTCATCCATTTAGTGCAGACGGAAAATCTTCTCATGAAAGATTAAAAGAAGCAGATTCTTTTGGTGTTCCTATTTTTGTTGATTGTGCATTGTTTGGTATTTGTCAAGGTATAGATTTTAATTTCGAACAATACAAAAACATACATAGTGTTTGTTTTTCTTTAAGTAAAGTGTTCGGAACTGGATTAAGCAGAGTTGGATTATTATATACTAAAGATAAATTTCCTTGCACAATATACAATACATGGGGATATCCTTTAGTAGTGTCAGCAGAGTATCATTATGATCTTATAAGCACAATTGGTCCTGACGATATGCCTACAAAGTATAAAGATGTGCAAAATAAAGTATGCGAAGAATTAGAACTTGAACCTTCGCCGACAGTGATTTTTGGATTAGATTACACAGACAAATACAAAGATTTTAAAAGAGGCGATGTAAACAGGGTTTGCATAACTCAATATTTAGAACGGTAAATATGTTTATAAATGACAACTATCTATAATAAAAATGCAATATCTGAAGATGTTTTAAATGAACTAATAGATATTTACGACACTAGTATCGATTACGATACTGCTACTATGAAAAAAGCCAGCGGTATGCCTGCAATAAAAGTTTTAGAAAATGTCAATTCTATAGACACAGACAGAATAAGAGTCTGTCATTTTTACAAACACAAAGCACCGTATTATCCTCATTCAGATTTTCACCATGTAGAAAAAGACAACATTGTTATACCATTAAAAGTATTCAACGGTAAGAACCCATTTTTAATTGTGTTCGACCAATCATGGTCCGGTGATGGTATAACTTGGACTAACAAAGAAAAAATTAAATTTAAATTTAACGAAGGTGTTAGTGGTCGACCTTGTGATCACGATATAGATAATAAAACAGATCAACCCATTCCAAATTATCTTTACAATAGATATCTAAATTGGCAACCAAGAGATTTTTGGTTTGGACTCTCCGGAACACCATACGAATTTATACCTGGTAATTTTATACAGTTTGATTCTAAAGTATTACATGCAACTAGCACTATGCATTGCCAAGAAAAATTAGGACTGACCATAAGGTATAAAATCTAGATAAATAGTAGTATGAAGAAGGTAGTAATATATCCAGGACGTTTTCAACCTATGCTTTCACATCATGTGAAAGTATATAGATCAATACAAGAACAATTTCCTGGTGCTGATGTTTACATAGGCACATCTGATAAAGTAGATGGCGAGAAATCACCTTTTAATTTTCAAGAAAAAAGACTTATAGCAAAAGCACACGGTATAGATCCTAGTAAATTTTTACTTGCACCTAGACCTTATCATAATATGGATTATGAAGCAAATTTCAAAGAAATGAGTGACCAATTTGATCCTGAAAAAGTTCAAATCTTTTTTGCAGTTGGTGAAAAAGATGTGTTACAACGTTTTCCAATGAGCAATTTGCATCCAGAAACAGGACTAGATATGAAAATTAAACCTAATAAAGACACTGGAAAGGTTGATCCTAAATACTATCAGATGATAAATACTTATAAGCAAGATCCTCAACCTATGAGTGTTAGGGGTTACATTGCACCGATAGACAATGTAATAGATGACATGGAAGAGGTAGAGAGTGCAAGTGCTTTTAGAGAAGCATTAAAAAATGCACCTGACATAGAGTCAGCAAAAAGAATTTTTACTAATCAATTTGGGGAAATGAATAACCAAGTTTTTAATTTAGTATATAACAAAATAGCAGGCAACAAGATGAGCGAAGATTTAAATATTTTAAGAAAATTAGCAGGAATGGAAGAAGCGGCTCCTGTGGAATTTGAAACAGAACTTAATCCAGGTAAAGTAAAATTTATGGAACCTAATAAAAGTTCAGCAAAAATGAGTATTGCTAACAGATTCCCAGAAGAGAAAGATCCAAACGATGTAGATGATAAAAAAGATGTGTTTATACAAGCACTACTTAAATCTCCTGCAAATTTACTATCTGAAATTAACGAAAGAATAGATCCTAAAGACGAAAACAGTTTGATGGTAAGTGATAAACTTAGTAAAATTATAGATAAATTAACTGATCGATATAATGAGCCAAGTATAATGGCTCTAGAAGATGACGATAAGAAATTTGTATTAAAATTAGTAAACTCTGCTATACAAGAAATGGATTTAGTTGCAGGTGACGACAGTGAGCCTGAGTATCAACCTGAGCCTACCGAAAAAGATGAATTGGACAGTATTACAAATCCAATGGACAAAAAAGAATCATTAGATTTATCAGACATTAGATCTGAATATAGCCAAGATGGTGTTGAAGAAGGCAAAGTAAAAGATATGGCTATGGATCAAGCAGAAGAGTTTTATGATAAAGTTTCTCAACATGTAGACGATTTAAATGATGTTGAAGAAGCAATACTTCGTGCATGGGACGACAGTGATGATAATCCACCAGAGTGGGCACTAGATGATGAAACAAGAGCAATTTTACAAAATGCAGGTAAATTAGAACCAGAGCAAGAAGAACCAGAAATGGAAGAAAGTGCACCAGAAGGTGAACCAAGTCAAGAAGAGGAATTGTATAACAAGTTAATCACTGCATACGAAAACAGTGAAGAAGATTTAGCAGAAGTTATGGGATTGAGTCACAGAGAACTTGATCAAGAAATGACTGAGTATGCAATGGATCATAACTTACACATGGACGATGACAGAGATGAAGTAGTGCATGGTTACATAGAAGATGTAGTTCATAATGCAGACTATAAAGACCATGGTGAACCTGATTACGATCCAGAAGACATGGAAATGGAAGAAGCCTTAAACAGAATGCGTCATTTAGCAGGAATGGAAGAGGCTAGTCCTGATTCAGATTTAATGCTTAAAGATTTTAATGCATATGGAAAGAATACTGCAATGCTTCAAAAAGAATTTGAAGGTGAATTGCCAAAAGATACAATTCAAAAAATATGTCAAGATATATTTGACGAGCATAAGCATAAAGGTCAAAATATAGACATGCGACAAGTTTATAACGACTGTAGAGATAAATTAAAATCAGTAATGCCTGCATAATTTAAACTTTCTGTTTAAATACAGTTATGGCATTAAATATATTCAATGAGTTTTTCTCAACCTCTGGTTCAGTTCAATCTAAATCGGCATTCGGCCATATAAAAAGATACAAAGAAGAAAACAATATCCCTGATGAGATAATTAGATTTCATTTCAAACCAGAAAAAGTAGATAACACACTATTTTTTCTAACCTTAGACACTTGGTCAGAACTTGATCCAGGGCATGTAAATTTTATTATTCAAAACCTTGCAGGCAATGGACTTAATCCAAAAATTGTTATAGATACAACTATGGAAGATTTTGTTGGAAAACAATTTTTTGATGTAATGTATATGTTATCATCAGTAGGTGTTCCATCAGATAAAATTATAATATTAACGTCACAACCACAAACACAAAATTTTCAAAATGAATTTTATTTAAATGATTTTAAAACCATTCACTATGATATGTTTGCAACTGCTTATTTAAATTTTGCAAATGATGAAAGTTTATGGAGAGAAATAAAACCTCGTGTTTTAGAAAAGCATTTGATCTGTTTTATGAAAAGGCCTAGATTGCTTAGATTGATTGCAAACGGAATTATGAGAGCCAAAGATTATACCAAACAGGCTCATTATTCTTGGCACTTTGATTATAATGAAACAAGAGATCTGTTTGGTTTTAGACAAAACTTAAAAGCATTCGATAGAATTAATGCTTTAAAATTGCCCGGCTCAGAAGACATTGTTGACATTTTTGATGGCAGTTATATAGAAAAACAAATATATGATCCCATAGATGGTAATTTAGAATGGATTATTGATCCGCATGTGGCTGATACCGGAGGTGTAAATTTACCAATGGAAACACATAGAAAATTAGATACATCTGTTATGTTCGAAGATCATATCAAAATAGTAGATAACTCATTCTTTACTGAAAAAACTTACAAAAACTTTGTTTACGGACTTCCATTTGTAGGCTTTGGAATCCCTAATTATGAGAGTAGACTAAACAGCAGTGGATACCAATGTTGGGATAATTTTTTCAAACTTCAAGTAGACGAATCTAACTATTTTACTGCTTTAAGTTCACACATAGAATTATTAGATGAAATATGTGATATGCCTTTAGCAGATTTACAAGACCTATTGAATAGCAAAGAGAGTATAGAAATGTTAGAATCAAATCAACGTATGTTCAGACTTCAACACGAAATTAAAGGTCTTATTACAGCACTAAACTGTATAGAAGAAGTTTGGTAATATGATAAATAACAGTATGAACGAAATAGAAAAATTACAAAAATTAGCAGGCATTGTAAATGAAAAAGATGCAGGCTCTGTAGAAAAAGTTGCTGTAGGACATGTTGATAATGAAAGAGACATGGTTAGAAGGCATCTGTATGAGATTGGAAAATATTCTATGGAACTATTCAAAATGCTTGGCGAGTTACCAGATTCAGATTTTCCACATTGGTGGCAAGCAAAAATTGTTAAAAGCAAAACATATATTAGCGATGCAAAACACTATCTAGAAAATAGTTTAGAAGTTCCTGCATTACCAGATACTGCAGGTCCAGAGGATGTCGAAGTTGATGGTATGTCTGATAAAGATTTTAACGATGACATGCAAAAGGACCAAGACCCTTCCGGTGTAAGTTAATAGTAAGTTAAATACTTACATGCATTCCTTCTTTACTTTTTATATTCCTTGGAGCAACCTATCAGGTGCTTATGTCCCAGAAATATACGAACAATATACACAAGACTATGTAAATTTGTCTGTTAAAAAACATAAAAGTTTAGCAGACTATTTTGATAGCGATTATCATTTTATAGATGATGCATTTTATTGTAAAGATTTGTTTTCAAAATATTCTATTCCTATGATAGGACATAATGATATTTTTAATATAAAGTTTATGTTATTTGAAGAGTATTTTAAAACGTATGACAAACTTTCATACATTGATTTTGATGTAATACATAAAGGTTTACCTAAGCAAAAAGATACAAAAGAATTTTTAAATGTAGAATGTGCTATACATTATACACAGCCTTTACCAGGCAAAGGTATCCATAACAAAACAGAAAAATTATGTGAGATGTTTAACATTACACCTAATAGAATGATATGGCAAAATAATAATGGTGTAATAACTTTAACAAAAGATGTTTGGAAACAAATGGATTATCTTAATACTATCAAAGAAGTATATGCTAAAGCAGGAGATTTTGCATTAGAGATTTGTGACGAAACAATGTTTAATTTTATTACAATGTATAAAGAAATAGATGTTACTAGGTATAAACCTGAGTTCAATACATTAGTTAGAAATAGAACTGAGTTTGATCGTTGTGACGGTAATGAATTTAGAATGTTTCACTTTACTAAGCATACAGGTAAAGAAGTTTTAAATGCAGAGTTAAGAAATCCAACTAGTATTCTTTACTAATTCTTCCGCCATCTCACCCCAAAACCTTCCGGCTCTTGGCCCACCATTTGATTTGCCGTCACTCTCACCAGGAACTTTAATCCATAAGTAAGCATCACATTTATCAAGAAGTGTATTAGTTGAAGGAGGCATGCCTAATGCTCTACCTGGAGGGTTACACCAATCGTTGCCGTGAGGCCCTTTGCCGTTTCTACTTGTATCTATTATAAATGTATCGTTTGGTCTATACTCACACACCTTTAAACCCCAATTTAAAGACTCCTTAGACGTTCTGTAGTTGCTTACATTGACTGCAAAGCCTCTTACATGCTCATTAGTAACAAAACCTATTAAATCACTTGCTTCTTTTGGAGTAAGCCAATTACTGTGACCTATATCTATATATACTAATGCTTTAGACCGTGATGTTAGTATTGCTAATCCTTCTTTCATTAATTCTATTCTATATGCTTTATCTTCCTTACTCATTTCTACTAAATGAGGTAAAGCATCAGGTTCAAAAATAACTATAGGGGACAAATCACCTATTCCGTCTGCAAAACTTTGCATAAAATTTAAATAACTTTCTTTAGTTTTAGCACCACCTTTGCTGTATTGTCCTATATCTCTATTTGGCAAATTATACACTACTAATATAGGTAAACCTGGTAAAGTTCTTTTAAAAAGCCTTTTTAAACTTTTATCTAGATCTTTCATCTCTTTACCATTGCGTTCTCCATACCAGAAGGCAGTAGGATATTCAAATATTTTACTTGCTAGGGGATATTTTTGCTTGTGGTCGCGAACTCTATCGAAATCGTTTACCCAAAAAGGATATTCAAGACTCATTTTCTAGTTTTTGCAAGGCTAAATCTGTTTGTAACATTTTAATCTGTTTGTCACGTTTTTTCATAGCACGTTGTAGTTTCATATCACTTGCATAGTCCAAATATAGTTTGCCTTGTAAGTGGTCAAACTCGTGTTGAAAACACCTTGCGTCCATACCTTCTAACCAATCTTCAACTACTTCTTGGTCTACTGTTTGAAATCTTACTTTTACTTTTGCTGGTCTTGTAACAATAAAATATAGCAAAGGAAACGTTAAACAGCCTTCTTGCATGCCAATCTCATCATCACTAAACTCTAATATTTCAGGATTAAAAACACCAATGTCTTGTCCAGTAGATAATGTCATTACAAACATTTTGTGACTCGAACCTATTTGGGGAGAAGCAAGACCAATACCAAATCTATCTTTCATAAGTTGGATCATTTCTTGTTCACGTTCTTCCCAATTAACATCCTTATCGTCAAATGGATTTATATTTGTTACTGAATGTAAAGCAGGATGTTTTGGTTCTACTAATTTTATGTTCATACTGATATTTATTAATTTAAATTTAGTTCGTCTCTGAAAAATGTTTTATATAACCATCTTTCACTACCATATGCCTCCATTTCCCATGGTAATTTTCTGTAAGAAACGTTAGAGAAATCTTGTTTATACCAACGATTCATATTTGTTCCATGTAATTCGCCTTTCATAAATTGTTTTGCATGAATTAACTCGTGACAAAGATTTCTCATTATTTCTGGGTAAGTATAAGGCTCATTATATGATCGACGTGCTAATTCTATTTCTGCACCGTGCTTATCTCCTGAACATAATCCTGCACATTGGTCGTCTATTTCTGTGTAAATAAAAATATCTACGAATTTATGTTTTTTTGTGCGAGGCAAATAATCATTCAAAATTTCTTCGCAAATTTCTGTAACTCTTTTTTTATGCTTTAATTGACCGTGAATGTCTACCCATATCATTTAAAGATTCCTTCTATATAATTGTTTATTTTCTTTTTTAAACTACCTAACTGTTCAGTCAATGTTCTTCCATCGTGCCCATCATATTTTTCTTTAAGTTCTAAATAATATTTCTCTGAGGAAGGAACTACTTTTACTTCGTTAGGCTCTAGGTTGTAACCGTTGTATTCACCTCCTTTATCACCTGCAGTAATTGTGTAGCCACCATGTTTATATGAAATTATCATACACCCATTTTGTGCAAGTAAACTTGAAGCCGTTTCATACTCCTCTATAGTTTTAAAGTCTTCTGCAATCTTATTAATCTTATCTGTATATTGGCCCATACAACTATTTAGTAGAGAAAAAATTGAGAGTATGCAGTCCACTTAGGGAATTTACAGGACATTGTCCAACCCAATTTACGAAAGACCATTCGAGCATACTCTCTACCTAGGTAGCACACCAAAGTCCTTATAGAACTTTTGCACACAAACTGCTTGCCACCTAGAATCTTCTAATGCGTTATGCAAATTTTGTTGGATATCTTTACGTGGATCTCTAGGCATAAGTTTAAATAGTGTTCTACAATCACTTATTTGCCAATAAAACCAGTTTTTATGATGTCCAAAGTTATCAAAGAAGTCTTCTAATATTACCATATCAAACTGTGGACCTTGACACCAAACAGCCTCACACCCTGTTAACCAAGCATTCAATTCTTTCATAAATTGAAAACAATCAGTTCTACCAGATTCGCCAAAGGCATCTTCTTGTATTTCAGGGTCTTGTTTTGCCCACCAGGCTAATGTATCATCATTAACTTCGCGGTCTTTTTCTGTTTGTGCATCAACATCTAGTCGCCAATGCTTTCCATCAAATGGGTCATTACTGCTGAAAGGGTCAAACTTAATTGCTCCTACAGACAATATAACAGCATTAGGCTTTGTGCCTAGTGTTTCTATGTCTATCATAGCATGTGTGGCCATATGAATACTCCGATTAAGTAAACATTATAGCAGATTATACGGGTTTGTCAACCAGAATTAATGATTTTTGATAGGTCTTTTCTGGCTTTTTCAGAAAATATAAGGTTAAAACTGATGCTATATCTAGAATCTTCTTCGCTGTATATGGGTAAAGTTCCGTGCATTAGATCTGCAGGAAATACATATACATCACCTGTTTTGGGCTCTACAGTAATTGCTGACTTCCCAAATCCATCATTTAAATTTCCTGAATGATAAAATGTTAGTAGGCCTGCTTTATTTGAATCGTTTCTGTCATAAGGTATAGGGGCATTGATATCTATATGAGGGAATACAACAACTACAATACTATGTCCTATGTGATTATGTGGTGGTTGATGCTCGTGTATTTTTTGATTATTATACCATGCACCTGCAAAGTCTATGTGTGGTGTAAGTAAAGGTTTTAGTTTTCCGTAGTATCCTGAATCAATGTTATTGAGATATTCTAATGCAATACTTTTTATACGTTTTAAAATTTCACTGTTTGCTAGAGCGGGTAAAATACTTTTTTCTTCTTGAATTAAGCCTACTAATACTTTATTTGCATCAGGCAACGAAGGGTTACATATTGCCATTAATGTATCACATTCTGATTGTGATAATTTGTCTAGACCTATACTAGGCCCAAATGGCGTTAGGGTTTCCATTATAGAGAAATGATTGTGTCATCTGGAAGTTGCTCTGGCTCATCATCAACAGCATCTAATTGGCCTGCGCCTTTTACACCATCTGCCCATTTCATTTTTTCAAAAGGTTCCTGCTCTCCTGCCTTAACTTTTTCCCACCAAGTAAGATCTCCTTCACCTGTTTTTTCAAGAAACCATGCAATTTTGTGTGCAGTATTAATTCTTGCTTGTTGCATACTAGGATGTCCAAAGTCATTAGGATCTTCTGGATTACCTTCCATATACTTTCTATTTTGGAAAGTTTCGTCATCGTTGTTACCTGTAATGTCTGCTCTGTCGTGAACAAACTCTACATCAATCCTTTCAAAAATATCTAACATATATGCTATGTGGCTTAGCCATGCATCGTTTTGTGCATTTTGACTAAGATGTCCCATTAGTATAAACCAATCTTTAGGCACAATAGGAAAAATAGCATATGGATGGCCTTCGTGATTATCATGTGGAGCAAGTAATTTAAATTGTCCTGTATAGGAATGAATTACTTCGTCCCAATTTTTAGTTTTCATTAAACCATCATCGTTCCAAAACATTAACCAATCTCCTGATGCGTTGCCGGCCAATGTGTTTACATATTGGTGTAAGTTTTCATATCCTAGTGGCTTGAATATATTTGCTTTTGTTTCAACACCTTTTTCTTGTAAGATAGGCCCTAATGTTTCTTTAACATAATCTATTGTTGCTGGATCGTCTTCATCCATTCCTAAAATAAGTTCTATTTCATTAGGTTCTTTTACTGTATCTAGTAATGACATGATGCTGTTTTTAAGAACATCTGTTCTACCTCTTGTTGGTAACAATATTGATATTTTCACTTAACCTGCCTCCTGCTTTCTTCTATGACTATTTTCGCCAGTAAACAGTTTTCTTATATTACCTCTGAATGTATAGTGACCTACGTGGTTAAGTGCTGTTCTAGGATCTAAGAAAACATCGCCTCCCATATCCTGCCAACGTCTACAGAATGTGTAGTCCTCTGATAAGTAACGTCTGCTTTCTGGATCTATAATACAATCAAATAATGAATACATAAATGGTTCAAACTTATTGTCAACATTAATATCATTAACATATTTTAAGTCTGAATGTTTATCGAACATTTGTTGTATGACATCTTTTCTAATACACATAAATCCTGTTCCACCGTCTTTTAGTTTTACAAGATTATCTGATACTTGCACTTGTGGAGTTGGATTACCATCTGCATCTTTTAAGAAGTCAAAGTTTACAACATAGTTTGAACTATGTCCTTCAATAGTTTC
>Ga0315330_10000394_pt1 | contig 26447 bp, 27 predicted proteins | sample M140m34915metaG_FD_203453 | JGI IMG/M metagenome (GOLD analysis project Ga0315330, IMG submission 203453) | Ammonia-oxidizing marine archaeal communities from Monterey Bay, California, United States - M1 40m 34915 | ecosystem: Environmental > Aquatic > Marine > Intertidal zone | place: USA...
TCGTTTAAGAGTAAAAACAGTTTAATTGGTTATGTATTAGACTTAAGAAATAATCCAGGAGGTCTCCTTGATCAGGCAGTGGGCGTTACTGATATTTTCTTAGAAAGAGGTGAGATTGTTTCTACCAAGGGTAGAAATGGTAAAAAAGGTAGTAGATATAATGCTATTAAGAAAGACTTGACAAATGGTCTACCACTGGTGGTATTAATTAATCAGGGAAGTGCATCTGCTTCAGAAATTGTAGCAGGAGCGCTACAGGATCATAAAAGAGCTATTATCATGGGAACCAAATCTTTTGGCAAGGGTTCAGTTCAGACAATAATTCCGTCAGGTGAGAATGTTGCTATAAAATTAACTACTGCAAAGTATTACACTCCCCTTGGGAGATCAATCCAACAGACAGGTATAGACCCAGATATATTAGTTGAACAAGCTGAACTCAAAAAAATTGAGAGTAATATTCGAAGAAAAGAATCAGACTTAAGAGGTGCAATTGATAATGAGCAAATTAAAAAAGAAAATGAATCTTCTACAAAAAAAGATAAATCATCTGATAACGCAACCGATGAAGACTATCAACTGACCAGAGCATTCGACTTAATACTCGCATTAAACCTTGTAAAAAGCTCAAAAAATTAGAAATATTAAGAATTTGATGAAGAGAGGTTACAGAAAAGGTGTGGGAATCTTCTTGTTTAATTCTAAAGGAAAGTTATGGGTTGGAAAAAGGATTGATAATAAGAATAACTATTGGCAGATGCCACAAGGGGGTGTTGATGAAGGTGAAAGCGAGGAAGAAGCAATGAGAAGGGAGATGAATGAGGAAGTTGGGCTTGAAACTGGCTACGATGTAGTTGGCATTTCTTCGGATTATTATAAATATGAGTTGCCCTCAAAGATAGTCAATTTTGTATGGAACGGAAGATATAAGGGTCAAATCCAAAGATGGTTTTATTGTAAGTTTAATGGTTCTGATAGTCTCATAGATGTTAATAAGTATATAAAGCCAGAATTCCTAAAGTGGAAATGGATAGATCCATATGATTCAACGAAACTCGTTGTGCCTTTTAAAAAAAAGTTATATGAATCAGTTTTAAGTGAGTTTGAGAAAATAAATATCTAGGAATAAAATTCTTTATTTAATATCTCTGATTTCTTAGAGGCAGTTTGTTCATCATCTCGGCTAAAATCCTTTTCATCGGTTGAAGAGATGTCTTCTGTTAGCAAGGTACATTTATTATTTGACATTTCTAGTATACCACCATTCACAAGAAACTTTTTAAAGATCTTCTTTTCTTTATAAATGAATATTATCCCTAACCTTAAAGTTGTAATTATTGGCATGTGATTACCTAAAATCCCAAGATCACCTTCAGTTCCAGGGAAGATGACTAACTCAACTTCATCATTCATGAATACCTCGCTTGGAGAAATTATTTCAAGATTAAATGACATTTATTTTTTAAGTTTTTTTGCTTTTTCGATTGCTTCTTCGATTGTTCCGACCATATAGAACGCAGCTTCTGGCAAGTCATCATACTCTCCCTCAACAAGCCCTTTAAAGCCTTTTATTGTATCTTTAAGGCTTACGAAGACTCCAGGCGTACCGGTAAAAACCTCTGCAACATGAAAAGGTTGAGATAAGAATCTTTGAATTTTTCTAGCTCTATTAACAACAATTTTATCTTCTTCAGAAAGCTCATCCATACCAAGAATTGCTATTATGTCTTGAAGAGACTTATATTTTTGAAGAGTTTCTTGAACTCTTCTAGTAACATTATAATGTTCTTCACCGATAACTCTAGGATCAAGTATTCGTGAGGTAGAGTCTAATGGGTCAACTGCCGGATAAATACCAAGTTCTGCTATTTGTCTTGACAAAACCGTAGTGGCATCAAGGTGGGCAAAAGATGTTGCGGGCGCTGGGTCTGTTAAATCATCGGCTGGAACATAGATTGCTTGTACAGAGGTAATGGAACCTTTATTAGTTGAGGTAATTCTTTCTTGAAGTGCCCCCATATCAGTTGATAATGTAGGTTGATATCCAACTGCAGACGGAATTCTCCCAAGAAGAGCTGATACTTCAGAACCAGCTTGGGTGAATCTAAAAATATTATCCACAAATAATAAAACGTCTTGTCCCTCCTCATCCCTAAAATATTCTGCTAATGTCAAACCAGTTAATGCTACTCTTGCTCGAGCTCCTGGTGGTTCATTCATTTGTCCATAAACTAATGCAGCTTTAGATTCATCATTGTCAAGTTTGATCACTCCAGATTCAATCATTTCGTGATAAAGGTCATTTCCTTCTCTTGTTCTTTCCCCTACACCAGCGAAAACAGAGTATCCGCCATGTCCTTTTGCTATATTGTTGATTAACTCCATAATTAAAACCGTTTTTCCAACACCTGCACCACCAAATAAACCAATCTTTCCTCCCTTAGAATATGGGGCTAGTAAGTCAACAACTTTAATTCCGGTAACTAGCACTTCTGTGTCAGTTGATTGGTCTGTAAAAATTGGTGCTTCTTTATGAATTGGTGCCCTTAGTTTTGTTTTAACGGGACCTCTTTCATCAACAGGTTCTCCAACTACATTAAGAATCCTACCAAGTGTTTCAGGACCAACAGGGACTGATATAGGGTTTCCAGTATCTAAAACGCTTTGACCTCTTACAAGACCATCCGTTGAATCCATTGCTATGGTTCTTACCGTATTCTCTCCCAAGTGTTGTGCAACCTCTAGTACTAAATCTTTGTTTTCATGCTTAACCACTAAAGCATCGAGTATTTGAGGTAATTTATCTTTGAAACTTACATCTACTACAGCACCTAAAACCTGTTTAATTTTTCCATTATTATCAGTCATAATTTTCTCCTTTGTATCATACAGCTTCTGCACCAGAAATAATTTCTATTAATTCACTGGTGATCAAGGCTTGTCTTGAGCGGTTATATAATAAAGTTAAGTTATCAATCATATCATTAGCATTTCTTGTGGCATTATCCATTGCTGTCATCCTTGACCCTTGTTCGCTTGCCAAGTTTTCAAGTAAACCAGAGTGAATTTGTATAGCTATATTCCTTGGTATAATTTCATTTAGTACACTTTCTTCATTTGGTTCATATTCGTAATTACAAGCTTTATTGTTTGTTTCTTCATCATCATTATTAACTGGAAGAAGTTTGTGAGACTTAACGATTTGTGTTATTGCACTTTTAAACTCTGTGTAAATTAAATGACATTCATCTACTTCTTCAGCTAAAAATAGTTGCAAAACCTTATCTCTTACAGAGCTTGAAAGTTGAAAGTCTATATTTGGGTTAGCGATATCAGTAAAATTATCAATAATCATATTTTCATAATCTCTTTTTAATGCTTGATAGGCTTTTTTACCTACAAATATAAATTTAATATTATTTTTTTCGGATAACTCTTTTGTAATTCTTTTTGTAAATTTTATTATAGATCCATTAAATCCCCCACATAAACCTCTGTCAGCAGAACAAACTATCAATAAGATATTTCTTTTATCTTTATTTCTTTCGCCAAATTTTTTAACTTGATTCTGATTGCCTGATGTAAGGGAGCTAACTATTTCATGCATTTTTGTTGCATAGGGCCTGGAACGCTCTGCATTGTCTTGAGCTTTTTTTAACTTTGCTGCTGCAACCATTTTCATAGCAGATGTTATTTTTTTGGTAGACTTTACACTACCAATTCTATTTCTTAAATCTTTAAGACTAGGCATTATTCTCTTTCAAAAAATCATCAGTAAGTTTTTCAAGAAAGGAATGAATTTCCTTTTCTAAGTCATCATTTAAACTTTGTTTTTCTTCTATTTGTTTAATAATATTGGAACCGTCAGTTTTAATTTTCTCTAACAATTTAGTTTCAAATTTAGTTATGTCATTCACGGAAATTTTATCTAAATATCCTTTAACTCCAGCAAAAATTACAATAACCTGTTGTTCTACCTTAAGAGGTTTATATTGAGGTTGTTTTAAAATCTCGGTCAACCTTCTACCTCTTTCGAGTAAATCTTTAGTTGACTGATCGAGGTCTGATGCAAACTGAGAGAAAGCTTCCATTTCTCTAAATTGCGCAAGATCAAGTTTTATTGACCCTGATACTTGTTTCATTGCTTTTATTTGTGCCGCAGAGCCAACTCTACTTACTGATAAACCAACATTTACTGCAGGACGGATTCCTTTGAAAAAAAGTTCTGTTTCAAGGAAGATTTGTCCATCAGTAATAGAAATTACATTGGTTGGTATGTATGCTGAAACATCCCCAGCCTGTGTTTCAATTACTGGAAGAGATGTAAGAGAACCAGACCCACTATCATCACCCATTTTTGCAGCTCTTTCAAGGAGTCTTGAATGAATATAAAATACATCTCCAGGGAAAGCCTCCCTGCCTGGTGGTCTTCTTAAGAGTAATGACATTTGCCGGTAAGCTACAGCCTGTTTTGACAAATCATCGTAGAAAATAACGGCATGTTTTCCGGTATCTCTGAAGAATTCTCCCATTGCACAACCAGTGTAAGGAGCTAAAAATTGAAGTGGAGCAGGGTCAGACGCCGTTGCTGCTACTACGATTGAATATTCCATGGCATCGTTTTCTTCAAGTGTTTTAACAATTTGAGCTACTGTTGATCTTTTTTGACCAATTGAGACATAAATACAATAAAGTTTTTTTGATTCATCATTATTTTTATTTACTTCTCTTTGATTGAGGATGGTGTCAATTATAACAGCTGTTTTTCCTGTTTGTCGATCTCCGATTATTAATTCACGCTGCCCTCGACCAATTGGAATCAGACTATCTATTGCTTTGATACCAGTTTGCATTGGTTCGTGTACTGATTTTCTTGGGATAATGCCTGGTGCTTTTACTTCAGCCCTTCTAAACTCAACATCCTTAAGTGGACCTTTTCCATCAATAGGATTTCCTAGGCCGTCAACCACTCTGCCAAGGAGTGATTTTCCAGTTGGGACCTCAACAATAGAGTTTGTTCTTTTAACTACATCACCTTCTTTGATAGACTTGTCACTACCAAAAATAACAACACCTACATTATCATCTTCAAGGTTAAGCGCCATTCCTTTAATTTTCCCTGGAAACTCAACCATTTCTCCAGCTTGCACGTTATCGAGCCCATATACTCTTGCAATTCCATCACCAACAGTTAGAACTGTTCCAACTTCAGAAACTTTACTTTCATTATCTAAACCCTCGATTTCAGATTTAAGAATCTGTGATATTTCAGATGCATCTATTCCCATTTTCTTTACCTTTCCTTATAAGTTACTTTCAGATAGTTTTGTTTTTATTGAATTATCTATCATTAAAGAATTAATACGTATGATAATGCCGCCAATTATGCCAGGATCTACAATTTTTTTTAATTTTATTTTTAACTTAATCTTTTCTGAAATTACTTTTTTTATTTCTTTTTCATTATCTGAATCTAACTTACGAGAAGTGGTAACGTAAACTTCAGTTAGACCATTTTTTTGATCTATTAATTGATTAAATTTTTCGAAAACTTTATTTATCAGTATAACTTTACTATGTTTGGTTAGTGTTAATACAAAGCCTAAAAATGTCTTTTCTGTTTTAAGTTTTATACAAATTTTTTCAAGTATAACAGATTTTTTCAAGTTATTTATTAGTGGGTTGGATATCAAATTTCTTAGGTCTTTATTTTGTTCAATTGCTTTAATAAAAGTTTCAAAGTTATTTGAAATCTTATCAACACCATCTTCACCGGCTATGAGCAGCAGAGCGTTAGCGTATCTTAATGATACTTCGTTTATATAATTAGATTTATCTGTCAATTTACTTAAATTTAAACTGTTTTATTAGCATAAGTAATAGATCTATTCAATATTTGAAATTAAATTATGAAAAGTTTATTGGATCTATATCTACAACCATTTTTACGTTATTGTCTGTGTGTTTTTTCATTAAAAAATTTTTAATTTTGTTAGATGAATTTTTTTTCTTTATTTTTACCAAAATTCTATATCTAAATAGTTGATTTTTTTTAAATATTATTGATGGAGCTGGACCATAGACTTGAATATCTGGAAAATTTGAGGATATTTTTGTTGAAAAATGCCTACTAAAATCTCTTGCCTTTTTCTCAATTTTAGAGCTGATAATTAACGATATAAAATTTGTAAATGGTGGTAAAAAATTTTTCTCTCTATTTTTTAATTCAAACTCTGCAAATTTTTCAAAATCGTCAGTAATGCTCATCTTGATTACAGGGTGGTTTGGTTGATATGATTGTATAAAAACCTCACCTTGTAGTTCTTTTCTTCCTGCCCTACCAGAAACTTGAATAATTTGCTGGTATGCTTTTTCATTTGACCTAAAATCAAAGTCGTTTAATAGATAATCAATATTTAGAATACCAACAGTTTTTAGATAAGGAAAATTGTGTCCCTTAGATATTATTTGTGTACCAATTATAATATCATATTTATTTTTAATTATATCGTTTAGTATTAACTCAAGTTCTTTTTTTTTTACTTTGTCGCTAGACAAAACGACTGTTCTAGCTTTTGGGAATAGATTTTTTATTTCTTGTTCAACCTTCTCAACACCATAACCTGGAAAACTAAGAGTGTTTTCAGACTTACAATTAAAGCAAAAGTTTTCAAAATTCTCTTTATAATTACATTGATGACACAGTAGAAAAGATTTTTTCTCCTTTGAGAATTCGTGAATTGTTAAAGATGATGAACAGAATTTACAATGTCTTGATACGCCACATTTTTTACATATAACAAATGGGGCATAACCTCTTTTATTAAGAAACAGAAGAGTTTGATTTTTTTTCTTTAGATTATTTTGTATTGAAATAATCAATTCATTAGAAAAAATAGATTTTTCAGATTTCATATCAGATACTTTAATTACAGGGAATTTATTATTAATTCTTTTATCAAGCTTAAAAAGCTTATATTTTTTTCTTTTTACGTTATAAAATGACTCGATAGATGGCGTAGCAGAAGCAAGAATTATAGAACAATTAGAGTTTTTTGCTCTAACAACAGCAAAGTCTCTAAAATTGATAATAAGCTGCGATTCTTGTTTATATGATGGGTCATGCTCTTCATCAACAACTATCAAGCCAAGGTTTTTAAATGGTAACGATAATGCCGATCTTGTGCCAATTATAATTTTTATATCACAATTAAGAACACCTCTATTAATTTTATTTCTTTTATTCTTGGAAATTGCAGAATGATAAATAATAGGAGAAATACCAAAATCTTCCTCAATTTCCTTTACCCATTCAGAGGTAAGGATTATTTCTGGTACTAAAATAAGGCATTGTAAACCCTCTGATATTTTTTGTTTTACAAGATGCATGTAAACTCTTGTTTTTCCTGAACCAGTTACACCATGAAGTAAAGATACATTAAACTCTTTATTAAGTTCCTGCATAGAGTCAATAGTTTCTCTCTGTTCCTTTGTTAATGACAATTTATTTGTTTTTATTTTAAGATCTTGAACTAGGGAATCATGGCTTGTTTTTACAAAACCAGACAAAAATAATTTTAGAACCATTGAAGGAAAATTACACGTATATTCAGATATAAAATTTATACTTTCTATAATTTCTTTAGGTAAGGGTTCCTCATTTACCAAGGCTAAAACTTTTTTTAGAGGCTTTTTAAAATTATGTTCTTTTTCAATTTTTACAACAACCCCTATAATTTCCTTGTTTTTAAATTCAACGCATACAATGTGTCCATATTTAAGATTTTTGATTATCTCATAAGAAAAAAATTTATTTAGAGGGATTGGTAATAATACTTCACAAATCATTTAGAAATTATATCAAATTTTTTTATCAAAATATTGTCAAATTCTCACAATGAAATATTATTATTAAAATGATCTTAAAAAAAATCAATGATAAGCAGGTTGAAAAATTTTTATCTGAAAACAAAGATTTCTTTATCAGAAATCCCTCCATCCTAAAGGATATCGAATTCCCCTCGAATTCTCTAGGTAGTAATCAAAAGTCTAAAATTATTTCATTTAAGGACTGGATCATTGAAAGTTTAAAAACTAAACAAAGAAATTTTATTGAAACAGCTAAGCATAACTACATTACTCAACAGAAAGTTCATGATGCTATTGTGAATTTAATTAGAAAAAAGACACCCGATGATTTATTCCAATATTTGAATAAAGATTTGACTCGTGTTTTTGAAATAGAGGTGATTTCCTTAGTAAGCTCTGAAAAAAAATTTACGGATAGATATAAGCAGATATTTATTACTAAGGAAAAATTAGATTCAATTTTTGAAAAAGAAAATCAATTAATTATGGATGCTGTTGATAGTAGTTTAGAGATTTTTAAAAATTCAGATAAGAAAATTTACTCTAATGCGATATTCACACTAAAAAAAGATATTTTAAAACATAATGTTTTATTAGTATTTGGAAGCACAACAAAACATTTTTTGAGTAATAAAGCATTTGACTTGATAAACTTTTTTTCATTAGTTTTTGAAGAGAAACTAGGGAATCTAATGAATGATTAGCAATAAAATTTTGTATATCAGTGAATGGCATAGCTGGTTAAATAATGAAAAGAGGTTAAGTAGGAACACAATTGAATCCTATAAAAGAGATATGAATTCCTTCTTAAAATTTATTACAGAGCATTACGGGAAAAAAATAAATATTAAAGATTTATTTCAGATATCTGAGGAAGATATTACAAGTTGGTTCTATAAAAGATTAAAAGTTGGAGTTATTCATAGAAGCAATGCAAGAGCCCTATCATCAATTAAGAGTTTTTTTTACTTTCTTACAAAAAAAAAAAAATATAAATCACATATAATATTAGGTTTAAATGGTCCAAAGTTCATTAGTAATCTTCCTCGACCTCTTTCAAAAGATCAAATTGAGAAAATATTTATTAATATTAAAAATGAGAAAGTCAAATGGATTTTAATAAGAAATCTTTCCATAATTATTCTAATGTGGGGTTATGGGTTAAGAATAAGTGAGGTATTAAATTTATCTCATGACGATTTTAACTTTGATGAAATCAGAATTAAGGGTAAAGGAAATAAAACCAGAATAATTCCAATAATTTCTCAAGTGAGGAATTTTATTAAATCACTTGTTAAAGAATGTCCATTTGATTTAGAAAGAAATAAGCCTATTTTTAGAGGTAAAAGAGGGGGTAAACTGAATGCTACAGTCGTGCAAAAATTAGTTAGGGATATTAGAATAAAACTTTTTCTTCCAGAAAATGTTACTCCCCACTCATTTAGACATACTTTTGCAACAGAATTATTGGAAAATTTAGCAGACCTTAGAGCTATTCAGGAACTCATGGGGCATTCGTCGCTATCCACAACACAAAAATATACTGCAGTGACTACAAATAGGATTGAGAAGATGTTAATGAAAAGTCATCCACTTTCAGATAATTAGGATGTCTCATATCTGAAAGTAAGTTTCATCTCACCAGCAACTTTGACCATCTGAGATAAGCAATGAGGTGCGTTTTCGTCTCGGATAGAGATTGCAAACCTTGATATGTATTGTGTGTTATTAGGAAACACAATTTTTTCTGTATTCATTCTAATTATAAGTGCATTATTATCATTTAGAGTTTTAATAATTCTATGAAGTAAACCTTTTTTATCTTCCCCAGATAAAACAATTCTGTGAGTAATTTTTGTAGTTGGACCAGTATCGGAATTAGACGGTAACTCTTTCAATGTAAACTCTCCACTCTTGGCTTGGCTTAATTTACTAAGTCCCTCCTTTAGTTCATCTAGTGTTTTATTTTTGATCAATTGATATACCATTGTTAATTCACAAACTCTTCCTAATGTTGCGAATGTAACGCCTGAGAATTCCCCTCCCTCCTCTGTCAGGAAAGTGGTTATTTCTGATATCAAGTTTGGTTTGTTTCCACCTAAATAAGAGATAATTACTTTTTCACTCATTTTATGCACCCATTGCCTTTGTCATTGCTTCTCCAATTCTTGTAATTGTATCAGCCACTTCTACGCCAGCTTCCTTTAAAGCTTCTTTTTTTGCATCAGCTGTTTCAGCCCCGCTATTTACAATTGCTCCTGCATGCCCTAATTTTCTTCCTTTGGGAGCAGCTGCACCTGCTACAAAAGCAGCAACGGGTTTTTTATGTTTTCCAGACCAACTTTTTATGAATTCCGCACCCTCAACTTCTGCAGTTCCTCCAATCTCACCTATTAAAACAATTCCATCTGTATCTGGGTCTTCAAGAAATAACTCTAGAGCATCCACAAAATTTGTTCCATTTACAGGATCGCCACCGATTCCAACTATTGTTGATTGACCTAAGGCTGCTGTTTGAACAGCGGATTCATATGATAGGGTTCCTGATCTAGAAACCACACCTATTCGACCTGGTTTACAGATATGACCTGGTATGATTCCAATCTTTCCAACTCCTGGTGTTAAAACACCTGGACAATTGGGACCTACCAATCTTGTTTTTGTTCCTTTCATTTCTCTTCTCACTCTTTGCATATCACTTGTCGGAATTCCATCTGTAATACATACAACAAGATCTAGCTCGGCTTCAACTGCTTCAAGAATTGCGTCAGCAGCAAATGGCGGAGGAACGAAGACTCCGCTGGCATTACAACCAGTTTTATGTTTTGCTTCAGCGACAGTATTAAACACAGGGATATCTAAATGTTTGGTTCCTCCTTTTTCAGGAGTAACTCCCCCAACCATATTTGTATTATAAGCTATTGCTCTTTCAGAGTGAAATGTGCCTTGTGCTCCAGTAAAACCTTGGCATATGATTTTTGAATCTTTTGTGAGTAAAACTGCCATATTAACCTTTCACCATTTCAACTACTTTTTGAGCTGCCTCTTCCATAGTTTCTACGGGTTTAATTGGAAAACCTGAATTATTAAGAATTTCTATTCCCATCTCAACATTAGTTCCTTCGAGCCTAACAACCAAAGGCTTATCTAAGCCGACTTCTTTTGATGCATTAACAAGTCCTGTTGCAATATCATTACACCTCATCATACCGCCAAATATATTTATTAGAATACCTTTAACATCACTATCTCTATATATAAGTTTGAAAGCCGCAGCAACTCTTTCAGGAGTTGCGGCGCCAGCAACATCCATAAAGTTAGCTGCTTCGCCACCATAATATTTAATAATATCCATTGTAGCCATTGATAGACCAGCACCATTAACCATCAAACCAATATTACCATCAAGCTTTACATAATTTAAGTCATGCCTCGCAGCTTCCAACTCTAATGGATCATACTCATTTTCATCCTTCATTTCTGCAACTTGTCTTTGTCTGTAGAGAGCATTATCATCAAAACTTGCTTTGCAATCAAGTACAAGAACATCATCATCTTTGGTAACTGCTAATGGGTTAACTTCTATCATAGCAGCATCAAGAGATGTAAAAGCCTTGTATATGGATAGGATATTTTTTTGAGCCTTTTTTGCTGCTTGTCCACTAAGTCCAAGGTTATAAACTATGGTTCTTGCGTGATGGGTTAAGAGGTCGGAACCTGCTGCAATTTTTAAAGTGTGAATTGCTTCTGGATTTTTCTCTGCTACTTCTTCGATGTCCATTCCTCCTTCTCGTGAGGAAATTATTGTATTTCCACCTGTTTCTCTATCAACGGTTACACAGAGGTAAAATTCTTTTTTTATATCGTATCCCTTTTCTAAATAAACCCTTCTAACAACTTTTCCTTCATTGCTTGTCTGGGGTGTAACCAAATTCATCCCGATCATTTCATCAACGGTCCTAATAACTTCATCATCACTATTGCATATTTTAATTCCACCAGCTTTCCCTCTGCCTCCTGCATGAACTTGTGCTTTAACAACTATTTTTTCTTCATTTAACCATGTAACAATATTTTCAGCTTCGTGTGTTTGATAGACAACCTCTCCAGGTGGAATATTTACCCCAAATTTAGATAATAATTGTTTTGCTTGATATTCGTGAATATCCATAATTTCCTATTTTTGATTAGAATTTCGAAATATATATAATATTATTGATTTAGACTAGTAATTTTTTACATTTTTTTATTAGCTCCTCTACAGCTAATACAGAATTATTGAACTGGCCTTTTGACTTCTCGTCTAAATCAAGCTCAATGATTTGCTCCATTCCCCTTTTACCAATCGTGACAGGTACACCCACGAAAAGATCATTAACACCATACTCTCCATCAAGGTAAGCCGAACAAGGAAGAATCTTTTTCTGATCAAAAATAAATGACTCAAGCATTTCGATTGCACTAGATGCAGGAGAAAAAAAAGCTGAACTTTCCTTTAATAATGACACTACTTCACCTCCACCATTTCGAGTTCTTTCAATTATTTCATTTAATTTTTTTTCAGAGATTTTATTTTTTTGAATAAATTTTTTTAAAGGAATACCAGAAATGCTTGTGTATTCAAGAAGAGGAACCATCGTATCACCATGGCCACCTAGAACCATTGTTTGAATGCTTTCAAATGAAACATTCAGTTCTTGACCTAAAAAGAATTTGAATCGAGATGAATCTAATATGCCAGCCATTCCAACTATAGAATTTTTATTTATTCCTGAGATTTCTTTCAAACACCATACCATTGCATCAAGTGGGTTTGTGATACAAATAACAAATGACTTTGGAGAGTATTCTTTAATAGCTAACCCAATATTTTTCATAATATTAAAATTTGTTTCTATCAAGTCATCTCTACTCATTCCTGGTTTTCTAGCAATGCCAGCCGTAATTATTATTGCATCACTATTCTCTATCTCTGAAATTTTGTTTGTTCCTTTTACTTTTAAATTTATATTATCTACAGGAAAACTTTGGCCCAGATCAAGGCATTTACCTTCAGCAAGCCCCTCAACTATATCCACCAGAACAATATTACCTATATTTTTTCTCGAGATACTATAAGCTAATATAGTTCCAATGTTACCTGCACCTATAAGACTAATTTTCTTCATAACAAAAAAAGTTAGTTTATATTAAGTCCAGACTAATATCCACAGGTTTAGTACAAAGTGTAATTTTACTAGTGGAAATGAAATGAGCTCCAACTTTTGCATATTCAGTAATATTTGATAAGTTTATTCCACCACTTATCTCAAATATAACTGACTCCTTAGTACTACTATTAATTATTTTTTTTACTTGATGAGGTTTCATATTATCTAAAAGAATATATTTAGCTCCAGCCCCTATACACTTTTTTACCTGAAAAAAATTGTCACATTCAACTTTATAGTTTTCAATTTTTTTCTTTTTAAGAATCTCAATCATTTCATCCACACCACCCAAGACCTTTATATGGTTATCCTTAATTAGTATATCATCATACAAACCTAATCTGTGATTTACTGCTCCTCCTGTTTGTGTGGCGTACTTTTCAAGTTTTCTTAAACCAGTTGTTGTTTTTCTAGTATCCAGGAGCTTTGTTTTAAATTTTTTTATCCGAGAAACGAAGTGGCTAGTTTCTGTGGATATTGAGCAAAGATGTTGAAGAAAATTAAGTATTGTCCTTTCGGTTGTCAAAATTAAATTTGCATTTCCAACTAGGGTAATTAATATAGAATTTTTTTTTATTTCTGCACCTTCTTTATGAATAACTTTGACAGTTATTTCTGGAAATTTTTCTCTATAGAAATTCTTAATAAATATTCCTCCGCAGAAAATTATAGACTCTTTATTAATTATATTTGCTGTTATTCTTTTTTTTTTTATCAAAAGTTGAGTTGTAATATCATTTTTTAAGTTTGCTCCATTAAGATCAACTTTTAACTCAGAATTTAATAAAGCATTAGTTATTTTGGATAATTGTCTAAAAGTCATCAAAACTTTAACTAAGTTTTAACATTGTATTTAACGACTTTTTTGCTTTTAGGATTAATTCATTGCTAATAGAAATCTCAGGAGAGAGGCTTTGCATACAATCCCTAAGTTTTTCCATTGTATTAAGTTCCATAAATGGGCAATTTGAGCAAGAGCAATTACCATCTGCACCAGGAGCAACTATAAATGTTTTATTAGGTTCGATTTTCTTCATTTGATGTAAAATATGAGGCTCCGTTGCGACTATAAATTTATTTGATTTATCTTTATTTACAAAACTAATCAAAGATGAGGTTGAACCAATAAAATCTGCATGATTAAGGATATTTTCAGGACACTCGGGATGTGCAATTATTTTTGCATCAGAATTTCTTGTTTTTATTTTAATTAACTCTCTTTCAGAAAAAGTAACATGAACTATACACGACCCATCCCATAATTTCATTTGCCTATTTGTCTTTTTAATTAAGAAACTTCCAAGATGTTTATCTGGGGCAAAGATTATTTTTTGATTTTCAGGGATGCTTCTAATAATCTTTTCAGCATTTGATGACGTAACAATTATATCTGATTCAGCTTTGATTTCTGCTGAACAATTAATGTAAGTTACTACTATATGTTCAGGGTTCTTTTTTTTAAACTCTATAAAATCATTTACTCTACAAGACTCTTCTAGTGAGCATCCAGCATTTATATCGGGTAATATAACCTTTTTGTTAGGACTAAGAATTTTTGCAACTTCCGCCATAAACTTAACTCCACAAAACACAATTACATCAGCGTCAGTCTTTTGTGCCTTTCTCGAAAGATCAAGAGAATCTCCAACAAAATCAGCAATATCTTGAATATCTTCATCTTGGTAAAAATGAGCTAAAATAACCGCATTTTTTTCCTTTTTTAAGAAAAGTATTTCTTCTTCTAATGTAGATAGATTTTTATTTAAACTTCTCATTTTTTATTTTTAAATACAAGCTTGAGATTATTATCAATGTAATCACTAGATCTCATTTCTTTAAGCCTTGAAATAGTCCTTTTAAATTCAAACGAATTAATATTTCCTAGATATATTTTATCTAATTCGGTTTCTGTTGACAAAGAAAGAATATTTTTATTCTCATACAAAACATCAATAAAAAAAATAAAACGAGCTGCTAGATCCTGACTATCATCATTTAGTTGCATAAGATTTCTTAGAATTATAAAATTGACCTTTTTTGCTATTAACTCATAATCTTTAAAAACTAACTCTTTTTTGAAAAAATCACTAAAACTTAAATCAATTACATTTCCATAATATTTATTCACGACAAACTTATAACCCTCTCTATGGAAGTCTAAATTTCTGGGCGCTGAATTAATTGCAAATTTTTTTATTAAATTATTTTGTTTCTTTTTAATTTCTTTTTCAGAACCAATAAAAAAAAAATCATTATTTACTAATTTTTTAGTTCGGTAATCAATTTTTGACTTCATTGAGTGTATTATAAAGTTTTTTAAAAGTTTCACTTTAATTTTTTTAGTTAACTCCTTATTCACTGGATCATTGTAAATATTATCTAAAGACTTATTTCCAGTCATTATTAACAAAATTTTATTTTTTATAGAAAAGTCAAAAAACTTTTCAAATAATATAAGGTTTGTTAGATTATTTATAAAAAATTCGTCGATAAGAATTACATCACAGTTTTTAAACTTTTTAAATGGATCGATCTTTTTTGAAAAGTTTTTTTGTAAATGAAAAATTAGATCACTAAAATGAAAAATTAATGATGAAGGATAAATAAAGTTTAACGCTTTAATCAAAATAGATTTCCCAACTCCAAATGTTCCATGAAGATAAATATTTTTTTTTTTTTTGAAAAAGCTACTTAATTTACTTTTAAATTCATAGTTAAGATTCAATGATATAATCTCAATTGCATCTTTTTGACATTTATTAGGCTCTACACCGTTGTGAATTTTTAAATGATTTAAAATTTTATTGCAAAACTTATTCAAGGTTTAAGTAGATACTTGAAGTTTTTTTATTTTACTAATTGCCTTTGCAGGATTTAAATTTTTAGGACAGGTTTTTGTGCAATTCATTATTGTGTGACATCGATATAGTTTGAATTTGTCTTCTAGTTTTTTAAGCCTTGACTTTCTATCATTATCTCTACTATCTACAATAAACCTATATGCTTGAAGAAGGATGGCAGGGCCGAGAAACTTGTCACCATTCCACCAATAACTTGGGCAAGATGTAGAGCAGCATGCACATAAAACGCATTCATACAAACCATCAAGCTCTTTTCTTTCAGTTTGGCTTTGTTTTCTTTCCTTTTTACTTTTGGAGTTATTTTTAAGCCATGGTTCTATTGATTTATACTGTTCATAGAACTCGCTTAAATCAGGAACTAAATCTTTAATTACTTTCATATGTGGTAGAGGATAGATATTGATTTCTTTTCCTTCAATAGGTTTTAAGCAAGCAAGGGTGTTGGTCCCATTAATGTTCATTGAGCATGAACCACATATTCCTTCTCTACAGGATCTTCTAAATGTAAGTGAAGGATCTAGATCATTTTTTATAAACATAAGTGCATCCAATGTCATTGGCCCTAATTTCTTTTTGTTTACATAGTATTTATCGATCCTTGGGTTGCTGTTATCTTCTCTGTTCCATCTGTAAACGTTGAAGACAATCATATTTGGACCATCTTTACCAAAAGTTTTGCCTTCGGTTATCTTAGAATTGTTAGGTAGTGCTAAATTAACCATATTATAAATTTAGTAAACTCTTGCTTTAGGTTCAATCGTTTTTATTTCTTTTGATTTTGTTTTAAGGCTAACATCTCTTGACTTTATTTTTGCTGATCCTTCCATATCAATGTATGTGAGTAAATGTCTCAACCATTTTTTGTCATTTCTTTTCTTAAAATCATCTCTTGCATGAGCGCCTCTACTTTCTTTTCTTTCTAAAGCTGCTTCGATACTTGCTATTGACTGAAGAAGAAGGTTTTGGAGTTCAAATGCCTCCACTAGTTCTGTATTCCAAATCAAACTCTTATCGGTAATTTTTAAATTTTTAGTTTGATCTAGTAGGTCGAGTAAAATAGCTTTTCCTTTTTTCATTTTTTTTTCGGAACGATAAACAGGACAAAAGTTTTGCATTGTATGTTGCATTTCAAGTCTAATTTTGGAGACAGATTTTGTTCCTCTAGAGTTTTGAAGTTTTTTAAATCTTTCTAGTATATTGATGAAAAACTCTTTTTTTATTTTTTTATTTTTTGTTTTTGGGTTTATGATTTCTCCACACCTATTAGCTGCAGATTTTCCAAATACAACAAGGTCAAGAAGTGAATTAGAACCAAGTCTATTGGCACCGTGCACGGACACACATGCAGCCTCACCAATGGACATTAAGCCTTTCACTTTTTTATCTGCCCCTTTATTATCAAGATTAATTACCTCACCGTAAATGTTAGTTGGTATTCCACCCATATTGTAGTGAACGGTTGGCTGAACAGGTATAGGTTCTTTCTTAACATCCACTCCTGCAAAAATTCTAGCAGACTCAGTAATCCCTGGTAATTTTTCTTCTAATACCTTATGGTCGAGATGGTGAAGGTTTAGATGTATATGGTCTTTTAAAGGACCACAACCTCTTCCTTCTTCGATTTCTGTAGTCATCGAACGTGAAACGACATCTCTACTGGCGAGATCTTTTGCATTTGGTGCGTACCTTTCCATAAATCTTTCACCTTTAGAATTGGTTAAGTACCCCCCTTCGCCTCTTGCTCCCTCTGTTATTAACACACCCACCCCATAAATTCCTGTTGGGTGAAACTGTGTAAATTCCATATCTTGTAAGGGTAAACCGGCTCTAAGTACCATTGCCCCACCATCACCTGTACAGGTATGAGCTGATGTGCATGAAAAATAGGCCCTTCCATATCCTCCTGTTGCTAAAATTACCATCTTTGAGGAAAAAACATAAAATTTTCCATCATGTAAATTAAATGACAGAACCCCGCAACACTCATTCTTTTCATTGAATATTAAGTCGACTACAAAGTGTTCAATATAAAAATTAGCATCATAAGATAGAGATTTTTGGTAAAGAGTATGAAGCATTGCATGACCAGTTCTATCGGCTGCCGCACATGTCCTTTGTGCTGTACCCTTTCCAAAATGAGTGGTCATGCCCCCAAAGGGCCTTTGATATATCATTCCTTTTTCAGTCCTGGAAAAAGGAACACCAAAATGCTCAAGCTCTATTACAGCTTGAGGCGCTTCTTTACACATAAATGCTATTGCATCCTGGTCACCAAGCCAATCCGATCCTTTTACAGTATCGTACATATGCCATTTCCAATCATCCTCACCCATGTTACCTAAGGCTGCACTAATTCCACCTTGGGCAGCTACTGTATGACTTCTAGTGGGGAAAACTTTTGATATACAAGCTGTATTTAATCCTGATGAAGCGCAGCCCATTGCTGCCCTAAGACCTGAACCGCCTGCGCCTACTACAACTACATCATACTCTAAATATTCAATTTCCATTATTTTACCTAATAATTAAATATAAGCTTAATATTGTTATAGTAATTAAAACAACCAGTAAAAAATTTTTTAAAATTAAAATTATTTTTTTAATACCATCATGAAAGTAATCATCAATTATTGAAGAGACACCAATATTAAAATGAATTATTATTGTTGAAATAAGTAAAAAAATAATGAGTGCATTCGATTTAATTTTTACAAAATTTAAAGCACTTTGGTAGTTATAAAAATCAACATTTTTTCCTAAAAAAACTAATGATAAAGCTAGAAATAAGAATAAAATTACAGAAATTTTTTGGATTATCCATTTTATTTTATAAGAGATATTCATTAAATTAAACCACTTAACTTTATTGTAAAAAAACTAATTATTATAGAAAAAATGATAATAAAATAACCTGATAATTCAGCAGCTTTATTACTTATTAAATAACCAAAATCCCATAAGATATGTCTAAAACCATTTAACATGTGGTAGGAGAAGCCAAAAATTATTGGATAAAAGATAAGTTTCAGCGGATATTTAGTAAATAATGAAACAAAAAAATTATATTGGTTTTCTCCTAGGGAAAGAGCCAAAAGTATCATTACTAAAAAAATGATCGAAATACTAAGAAAAAAACCTGAAACCCTGTGAGTTATTGATAGAATAGAGGTAATCTGAGGTTTATAAATTTGTAGATGAGGGGATAATGGTAAATTTTCTTTTTTCATAAATCAATTTCTGATGGGTATAAATACTGAGTAATTTAAGTCAAGAACAATATTGTCTGATAGTGTTTCAGAACTTGGGAAGTTAACTTCTGAGAGGTTTTTAGATGCTATTGTTCGAAGAGTCAATGAACCTATTTGACTGTTGATTTTGTTTTTCTCTACTATTTTAGACCAAGCATAAATTGTATCCCCAGAAAATGATGGTGCAGAGTGTTTTCCGGAATGGATTGCAGCAACTTTAAAAGCATTGGCTAGTCCATTACAGCTAATAGCTCTTGCTAAAGAAATTATATATCCTCCATATATGATTCTTTTTCCAAACCTTCCGTTTTTCTCAATATGTTGATTGAAGTGAACTCTTGCATTATTTTGATAAAGACGTGTTGCAATTTGATGTTCAGCTTCTTCGATTGTTTGACCATCAAGATGATCTATTTCCTCATCAACTTCGTAATCGTCGAAGAAAAAAGTGCTACCTGTAATTTTAGTAGACCATTCATCCAGTTGAAGATTTTCAGGAACATAAAATTCTTTATGACTTACAAATTGGGGTAACTTGGGAACTTTATTTTCAAAAGAATCAATTATCCCTTCCTTTTTCTTTCGCATCATCAACCACCTGTAGTAGGTCAGTACAATTTCACCATCTTGATTTCTACCAATCGATTCAACATAAACAGTACCAGTTTTGCCATTAGAATTTTGTTTGACTCCTACTATTTTTGATTTTGCACTTACAGTATCCCCAATATAAACTGGTTTAAGAAACTTTACGCCAGCATAACCTAAGTTCGCAATTGCGTTTAGTGATAAATCAGGAACAGTTCTTCCAAAAACCATATGAAATAACAAGATGTCGTCAACGGGTGTTTTATCGTATCCTATCTTTTTAGAAAATTCCTTAGAATAATTAATCGCGAACCTACTACCAGTTGTTGCTAAATATAGGGCAACATCTCCTTCTGTTATAGTTCTTGGAACGCTGTGTTCTATTTCCTCTCCAACAACATAATCTTCAAAGTATCTACTTTTAAAATTTTTCATTATTTAGCCTCTTTTTTAATCAATAATTCTGCTATTTGAACCGAGTTTAGCGCCGCTCCTTTTCTTAAATTATCTGCAACGACCCACAAACCCATGGAGTTTTTAACTCTTCCTAGTCTCATTCTACTTATAAAAACATTGTCTTCACCCGCAGATTCATCAGGAGTAACGTATCCCCCATCAATCCGTTCATCAACCAGAACAAGTCCTTCATTTTTTTTTATTTTAGTAGTCAGCTTTTTTAAATCTATATCTTTTTCAGTCTCAATATAAATAGATTCGCCATGCCCAACAAATACTGGAACCCTTACGCAAGTAGAGAAGATTTCAATCTTCTTATCAAGAATTTTTTGTGTTTCTTCAATCATTTTATTCTCTTCTTTTGTATCGCCATTTTCTATGAATTCATCTATGTGGGGGATTAGGTTAAATGCAATTCTTTTTGTAAACATTTTTGTTTTAAGGGGCTTATTTTTATAAACATCAAGTGTCTGATGAAATAATTCTTCCATTGCAAGTTTACCAGCACCGGAGGTTGATTGATATGTTGAGACGATTACTTTTTTTATTTTAAATAAATCATCAATTGGTTTTAATGCTACAACCATTTGAATTGTAGAACAATTAGGGTTAGCAATTATCCTTTTTTTTTTGAATTTTTTCAAATCACCTGGATTTACTTCTGGAACTATAAGGGGAACATCTTTTGACATTCTGTAGTACGAGGTATTATCTATTACAATAGCACCCATCTTTGTTGCTTTTGGAACAAACTGTTTTGATATTTTTGAACCAGGGGATGATAGAACTATATCAACCTTTTTAAAGTCAAATTTATCTAAGGATTCAACCTCAACCTCTCTATCATTTCCATAATTGAGTTTGGTACCTTCTGATTTAGTTGAAGCGACTGCATACAATTTATTTATTGGAAAATTTCTTGAGTCCAAAATATTAAGAATTTCTCTACCAACATTCCCTGTAGCTCCTACAACTGCAATATTATAACTTTTCATTTTTTAGTTCCTCTAATACAGCATCTCCCATTTCAGATGTAGATAATAATTTACATCCTTCAGAAAAAATATCTTTAGTTCTATAACCTTTATCTAAAACGAGATTAACACTTTTATTAATTAAATTTGCAATAAGTTCATCATCAAAGGAGTATTTGAACATCATTGATAGACTTAGTATCATAGCTAATGGATTAGCTATAGACTTACCTGAAATGTCAGGCGCAGAGCCATGAACCGGTTCATACATTGCACTTCTTTTCCCTTGTTTGTTGACACCTATTGATGCTGAAGGAAGCATTCCAAGCGAACCGGTTAACATTGAGGCACAATCTGAAATAATATCACCAAACATATTAGTGGTAACAATTACATCAAACTGTTTAGGGTTCCTTACAAGTTGCATTGAAGCATTATCTACATACATATGTTCTAACTTTACTTCTGGATAATCTTTACTTATTTCAATAACTGTATTTCTCCATAACTCTGTAGATTCAAGAACATTTGCTTTATCAATAGAACATAACTTCTTGTTTCTTGTTTTAGCAGTTTCAAAAGCAACTCTTGCAATTCTTCTTATTTCTTCTGATTTATAAATCAAGGTGTTAAATCCCTCGTAATTGTTTTCATCTATTTTTTTTATACCCCTTGGTTCACCAAAGTATATACCACCAGTTAATTCCCTGATTATCATAATATCTAACTCTCTGATTATTTCTGGTTTTAAAGTTGATGCTGAGACAAGAGAATTAAAAACGATTGCTGGCCTGAAGTTAGCAAACAAATCAAGTTCCTTTCTAATTTTTAACAGCCCTCTTTCTGGTCTTTTATCATATGAAAGTTTCTCCCATTTTGGACCGCCAACAGCTCCTAAAAGAATAGCATCGGAAACTAAGAGCTTTTGTAAGGTTTCACTAGTAAGGGGTTCATCATACTTATCAATAGAATCACCACCCACAGACATTTCAGATATATTTAATGAATACTTACTTTTGTTATCAATCCAGTTGAGTATTTTTTTTGCTTCTAAATAAATTTCTACACCGATTCCATCACCAGGCAAAGCTGATATTTCCAAATTTTTATTCATCTCTTTTAATACTTACCCATTCTTTATTTTGGTTATTTGTTTCATAACTATTAATTTTTTCAAGATGTTTCAATGTAAGGTCAATATCGTCCCATCCATTCATCAGGCATTCTTTCTTGTGTGGATCAACCTCAAAATTTAAGCTATTATTGCCAATCACAATAGATTGATTTTCTAGATCAACTGATATTTGATTACCAGCATTTGGAAGGTTCCGTATTAAGAAATCTATATTTTTTTTATCCAAACTAATCGGTAATATCCCATTCTTAAAACAGTTGTTGTAGAAAATATCTGCATAACTAATTGCTATTATAACGCTTATGCCAAAATCCTTTAATGCCCAAGGAGCATGCTCTCTTGACGAACCACAACCAAAGTTTTCAAACGCCAGGATAATTTTACTTTTTGAAAATTCATTTTTATTTAATATAAAGTCTTCATTGACCACTCCCTTTTCATCATATCGCATCTCATAAAACAACCCTTCGCCAAGTCCACTTCTTTTAATTGTTTTAAGAAATTGTTTAGGAATAATCATATCCGTATCAATATTAGATAACTCAATGGGTGCAGCAACACCACTAACTTTTGAGAACTTTTGCATCTAAATTTTCCTTACATCAAAAAGTTTACCCTTTATAGCAGCTGCGGCTGCCATTTCTGGGCTTACTAAATGAGTCCTTCCCAATCTTCCTTGTCTACCCTCAAAATTTCTATTAGAAGTGGACGCACATCTTTCATAAGGCTTGAGTTTATCGGCATTCATTGCAAGACACATAGAACATCCAGGATCTCTCCATTCAAATCCTGAGGACATAAATATTCTATGAAGACCCTCTTGTTCTGCTTCTTGTTTTACTAAACCAGAACCTGGGACAACAAATGCTTTTACATTTTCATTTACCTTTCTACCATCAAGAATCTTTGCAGCCTTTCTTAAATCTTCGATTCTTCCATTAGTACAAGAACCTATAAAAACAGTATCTATTTCTATATCAGTTAATCTTTGGCCAGGCTCTAAACCCATGTAATTTAGTGACCTAATAACTGATTTTTTTTTTTCATTATTTGAATATGTTTCTGGATCAGGAATTGTTGAATTTATTGTTAGGACATCTTCTGGACTTGTGCCCCAGGTTACTTGTGGCTCAATTATAGATGCATCGATTATAAGCTTTTTATCGTACAATGAATTTTTATCGCTCTTCAATGTTGACCAATACTCCACAGCTCTTGTCCATTGAACACCTTTTGGAGCAAGAGGCTTTCCTTTAAGATATTCAAAGGTTTTTTTATCTGGAGACATTAATCCAGCTCTGGCCCCAGCTTCAATTGACATGTTGCAAATGGTCATTCTTTCTTCCATGCTAAGTGAGTCAATTACATCACCCGAGTATTCAAAAACAAAACCAGTGCCACCTGCCGTTCCGATTTTACCAATTACGTACATAATAATATCCTTCGCTGTAACACCTTTTCCAAGTTTATTGTTAAATTCTATAAGAAAATTTTTTGCGGGTTTTTGAATTAGGGTTTGAGTTGATAAAACATGTTCAACTTCTGATGTTCCAATCCCAAAAGCTAATGAACCGAAGGCACCATGAGTTGAGGTGTGAGAATCTCCACAAACTAATGTAGTGCCAGGTAATGTAAATCCCTGTTCTGGTCCTATTATATGAACTATACCCTGTCTATAGTCATCAATAGAAAAGTAAGGAATTGAAAACTCTTTACAATTAGTAATTAAGGTTTCAACTTGAGTTTTGGAATCGGAATCTGAAATTCCAGCAATTCTATTTTTTGTGGGAACATTATGGTCTGGAACGGCTAGAGTAAGTTCAGGTCTTCTGACAGGTCTTTTATTTTTTCTTAATCCTTCAAATGCTTGTGGACTTGTAACTTCATGAACAAGATGTCTATCGATATATATAAGACAATCACCACTTTTATTTTGATTGATTATATGACTCGTCCAGATTTTATCAAAAATTGTTTGAGGTTGCATGTTTAACTAATTTAAGACTTTAATCCTTTTTCTTTGAATCAATCTTATCCTGATTAGAGTTTTTATCCTTTTTAGTTAAATTCAAATCATCTTTTGATTCTTTACTATCAAGAGCTTTTGCTTTTTCTGTCTCGTTATCACTTGTTGGAACCTTATATTCTATTTTGTTTTCGACCTTTGCTTGACCAAAAGTATTCTTCTCTGATATTCTTGCTGACTTTCCGCTTCTACCTCTTAAGTAGTAGAGTTTTGATCTTCTTACATCCCCACTTTTTACTAGCTCAATCTTACTAATTTGTGGAGAATACAAAGGCAAAACTCTTTCGATTCCCTCACCATATGAAATTTTTCTGACTGTAAACGATGAGTTAATTCCAGCATTTTTTTTTGCAATACAAACTCCTTCATATACCTGAATCCTTTCCTTTTCGCCCTCTTTTACTTTCAAGTGAACTTTTACTGTATCTCCAGGGTTGAACTCAGGTAAATTTTTTCCTGCTTTCAAATTTTCTAGTTGTTCTTTTTCAAATTTTTCTAAGGTATTCATTTATCCCCCTTTATTTTCTTCTTATAAATTTTGTATAAATCTGGTCTCACTTTTTTTGTTTTTTCAATTGACTCTTTCAATCTCCAATCTGAAATCTTTTTATGATCACCGTTGAGAAGAACATCAGGCACTTTCTTTCCTAACCAATCTTGTGGTTTGGTGAAATGTGGATGCTCAATTAAGTGATTCTGAAAACTTTCAGAATTTAAACTATTTTTATTACCTAATACTTCAGGAATCAACCTAACGCAAGCATCAATTAAAATAAATGAAGCAATTTCACCACCTGATAAAACATAATCACCTATAGAAATTTCTTCAATATTGTTATGCTCTACAAATCTTGCATCAATACCTTCATATTTTCCACAAATAATTATAATATTATTGAATTCATTTATACGTTTGATTACTTCATTATCTAACTTTTTCCCAGAGGGTGTTAGGAATATAGGTAAAAATTTCTTACCTAAATCTTTTTTTACAAAATTAAAAGCCTTTTGTAATACATCAGGTTTAATTACCATTCCACCACCACCACCATAGGGTTTATCGTCAACAGTTTTTGATTTACTTGTTGAAAACTCTCTGATGTCGAAAGTTTTGATTGTATAAAGTTTTTTTTTAAGAGCTTTTCCCATTATTGATTGATTGAAAGGGCCTGGAAATACTTCTGGAAAAAGAGTCAAAATTTTAAAATTCATAATAATCACTACTTAACTTTATAAATCTATTTTCTAGATTAATCTCAATAATATGAGAGTCAATGATAGGAACAAGAAGCTCATCTGTTGGTGTGAGAACCATTAAATAATCTCCAGCACCATGGCTACAAACATCAACAACATCACCAATTTTTTTTTCCTCAACGTATACATCTAGGTTTTTTAAATCATTATAATAAAATTGATCTTTTTTTAACTTAGGAAGTTGATCTCTTCTTATATAAACTAATTTTCCTACAATGGATTGAGCTTCCTCACTATTTTCTATCCCATTTATTTTACCTATAATTTTTTTTCCTTTGATTTTTATTGAAAGGTCAATTTTTTTTGTGTCTAGATAAAATTCATTATAATTTTTAAGGTTCTCAGGTTTCTCAAGGTAACAGATAATGGAAATATGGCCGCTTGTGCCAAAAGTCTTACCGATTTTTGCAATTACGATTCTTTGTCCAAGTTCAGAGTTAATTGTTTTTCCCCAAAAGATAACATTTTTTAGAGTTTAACTTGACAAAATTAACAATCCTTAAATAAAAAAAAATAAGAGATTCATAGTTAACTTTTATCAGTTGCTTTATCATTGTCAGGAGCGGTGGCTTCAGCGGGTTTAGTCTCGGCAGGAGCGGTGGCTTCGGCGGGTTTAGTCTCGACAGGAGCAGTGGCTTCAGTGGATTTAGTCTCGGCAGGAGCGGTGGCTTCAGCGGGTTTAGTCTCGGCAGGAGCGGTGGCTTCGGCGGGTTTAGTCTCGGCAGGAGCGGTGGCTTCGGCGGGTTTAGTCTCGACAGGAGCGGTGGCTTCGGCGGGTTTAGTCTCGACAGGAGCAGTGGCTTCAGCGGGTTTAGTCTCGACA
>Ga0315330_10000396_pt1 | contig 26380 bp, 11 predicted proteins | sample M140m34915metaG_FD_203453 | JGI IMG/M metagenome (GOLD analysis project Ga0315330, IMG submission 203453) | Ammonia-oxidizing marine archaeal communities from Monterey Bay, California, United States - M1 40m 34915 | ecosystem: Environmental > Aquatic > Marine > Intertidal zone | place: USA...
AGAATTGATTTGTACGGAGGGGGCGATATACCTGTATCAGAATGGGAAGGGAACCGATGGATATTATCTGAGCCTCTTGGAGAAGCAGGATTTTTTGTACCAATGGAAAAGGCAGATGGGACTCCAGTGAGTATAATTTTCATATTGGCATGTTCTGCATTACAATCTATGATTATATTTGTAGGGGCAATAGTAGCATTAAGTTCAGTTTCATGGAAAAGACGTCTACGCGCATTGATAATTTCTATACCTACCATATACATACTAAATGTTTTCAGAAATGTTGGGATAGTTTGGCTAACAGATACATATGTTAATTGGTCTCTTTATGGAATTGATATGTTTAATTTCACCCATAGTTACGCTGCTAAATTCATTAGCTTATTTGCAATGTTTTTAATGGCTATTGTTTTATTTGATTTGTTGCCAGAATTACATAAGAATGTTATAAAAATACTTAATCCAATAATGAAAATTATTGAAAACATAACAAATTGGTTTGTATACTTATTTTCTCCTAAAGTTATCAAGTAGAATTGTTAAGATCTTGATCTTATTCTTTCGAACAACTTGCCTGATAATGGCATATCATGTTCCCATGCAAATTCTTTCATTACTCTAATAGCCTCTTTTTCTAAGTTTGAATCTCCCACAAAATCAGTTATCTCTATTTTTCCATCTCGGGTATTAGCTTTGAAAGCCGCTATTGGTTCTTCTTTATGAAAAACCATGTATGCAGAACCAAATCCAAATTTTTCCCTCAATACTGCACTAAAATAATGATTTAGGGGATCTGAAGGAGGAATGACCAAATCCCTAGTACGGATAATACCACTTAAACCCTCAAGCATATCTTGTCGCCCCCAACAAATATCTTGTAAATCATCAACTAAAAATCCTTTAATAAGTGTCCCATCATCTTCAAATTCACGCATTACATCACTTATTTCTTCTGCAGAAAATGGTGTACCTGCGAGTTTTTCGACTTGTTTTAATGTTATTACCGGATATTCACTTACAAGTTCTCTAAGATAATCTCGTTTAATTTCCCATAAATCTGATTTCTCAGAGTGCCTTACTGTTTTGAAACCCCCTCTGTAATCTTGTATTAAAAGGCCGCTGCGTACTAATGGAGAAATTAATTTTCTAAATTCTGCTCTTTTCATAGCATTTCTTTCCATGAACAAATCTGGATCGTGATGTTCTGTAAAAAATTGTAATATATCTAAATCTTCATCATCAGGAGATATATTCCTTATTGCCAAAAGTCTCCTAAAATGAGGTAAGCGTGCCCAAACAAGATGCCCTCTAAGATTAGTCCCTTGATGTAACTGATGAGCTGCAGCCATAGACTTCAAATCGACACGGAACATTTCACAACGCCCTCGTAATGAAAAATCATCCCTTAATTCATTAATATTCTCAAGAGCTATAGTTTCGTTTTCCCATCTTGTTTTCTGATGTAAAAAATGATGATGGAATAATAGTCTATTTACTTCTCTTCGTTTCCTAGGTTCAACTACTCCTCCTCTAATATATCTCTCTCCATCTCCCATTGAAGTGAAACCTAAACCTGAAAGTAAATCTTGTATGTTATCATCACAGTCATGAACAGGTACTCCATTAAAAGCATAAATTACAGAAACATCTACTAACCTATCTCTATAATTCTCAAGTAAATCCGAGAACGTTAATTTGAATTCATCCAAATAAGAGTGTGGAATATTTACATCTTTGATTTCTAGATAATCATTAACTACAAACATTAGAATTCTCCCTATAGGATCGACTCCTTTCAATACTGGATGATACCAACCCTGTTTCAGCATCATCCTAATCTCTTGTATGAATCTACTACAAAATGGATCTGATTGGGCTAAAATCCTCATTTTTCTGTCTTCAGCAAGCGGTGAAAGAAGAACTTTTGAATCTTCAACTGAAGAATAATAATCAGTTGGGTCTGGCTGTAAAGCAACAACACGTACGATTTTCTTTTGTGTTTCAAGGTGCCTGAGTGTTTCTGCTAATTCTTCCACTGGTTGGCTAACAAAGAATCGCAGAGTATGTAACCTTACAGGGCCTATTTGTTGAATCAATTTGTTAAGAGCGTCTTCAAATGATAAAGGTTGAATAACTCCATGTAATTTTCTAAATATTGCCAAAGATCTTTTTCTATTAGGTACAGCTACATATTGTTTAGCGACAAGAAGTTGTCGCTCTAAATTACCCAAAGCGTTTTTTATCGTTCGCTGTATATGGATATGGTCTTTTCCTTTTGGATAATCAGCAAATAAATCAGTACGAGAAATACCTTCATTTGGTATTTTATCAAGAAGTTCTTGCTCTAGATCGCCAATCCATGGCTCACCTCTTAATCCTAAGAATATTGGTAATTGATCTTTAAGAGTATATCCAACTCTATTATGCAATAATCTACCATTATAAACATCCGTATCATGTTTGATATCCGTCCAATCTCTAAATCTATAGTTTTCAACCCTATGTAATAATTCATCTCTTCTTTGAACCATTATTAAAGAACGTATAGCATCTTTTGGCTCATTATATAATTTGAATGACTTTTGTAGTAGTAATGTTTGTAGGGTCCTATAATCAACTACATCTACTTGACCACCTGTTATACGATATTCATCAACTCTGAGTATAAATTCTCCTTCATTTGTTTGTGTGAAAAAGCCTATTGAAACAAGATTTTGTATCTCTAATTCTTGTAATATCGATTCGACTTGAGCAAACGGGAATGGTAATCTAGAGCTTAATTGTTCAGTTGTTTGAGGGCCTTCTGACCCCAACATATCTAGTAATTTAAGTCTGAGACAATCCATAGGGTCTGAAAGATATGTCTTTTTCCATGAATCTGGTTTACCATTGGAAAAATTTTCACCCATCTCAAAACTTAAACCTCCAGTATATAATGAACGCAGGTCTTCCATATTTGCAGCACCAGCTACGGATAAACAACCCAATGTACCATGGACTTCAGCCATCCTCATTGAAAACCACTTATTGTCAATTTTATCATCATCGGTTGATCTTATTTTTGTTATTAAGCCCCTTTCTGCTAATTCATATACCCATTTGCGTGTAGTTTCTATATCAATTTCTTTTAATTTTTCACCATATAATGGATTAGTAAGAGATTTTTCTAAACCTCCGCCCATATCCATAAGACGTAAAAGACTTGCAGCATCATTGGGTACTGCTACTTTAGACTGATAATATTCATCTAATCTTGATTTATCTAAATCTGTTGCTAATGATCTAGCGCCCAAAAGACGCCTGAGTATTTCTGGATCTACATCTTTAATTAGATAAGCTCTAGTTCTTAATGACAATAAATCTTCAAAGGAAGACATGAATAAAGTCATACCTAGAGGAGAGGGCATTTTGACTCTACGATGTACTATCCTAACATCTTCGCTATCCATTCTAGAAATAAAGTCACGAAGTTGGCCCATATCAAGATCGGAACTTAAAATTTCATTCATCGCCTCCCTGACAAGTACTGAATCATCCATTTGACGATGTTTATGGAGTATTTGATCTGCCTTTTGTAAAAATTGTTTGGGGCTTACTTCATCTGCACCAATCCTTCTAGGATTTAACATACTTCTAGATGAAATTTCTCTGAATCTTTTTGCAAATAGTTGAGAATCAATAAGATACCGTTGTAATATTTCTTCACTATTGTCATTCTTAAATATTTCAGGAATAATAGAAATTTCTACTTCATGACTTAATTTTATCATGAATCCGTTTTCATCAAAGGATAGTTCATGGATAGTTATATCATCTTTTGCTGCAATACCTGCAAACAAGTATCCTAAAGCCAGATTAAAGGCTCTACCTCTACAAGTAGTAATTACATATGTAGGCAATGGAGATTCAACTTGTTCAACTAAAATCCTATCACTTGAAGGGACTTGAAATGTTGTGGCGCCATGTTCATCTAAAAACTGAGAAATAGCATTCACTACTGGTTTATTTAATCCTAAAGCATCTCTAAAAAATATTCTATTATCAAGTCCTAAACGGGATTGAATAGAAATGATACTTAATAAATCTAAAACTTCTTGACTTAATTCATGAGTACGACTTGCAGTTTCTCCTGTCCAAGATGGTATAGTCGGCCTATATCCAGTAGCTGAAACAACATTCACTCTTGAACCTCTAATACTAGAAACTCGATAAGTTGAGCCTCCTAAAAGGAAAACGTCACCTCCTCTGAGACTCGAAACAAATGAAGATGATAATTGGCCAACAAGTGTTCCATCGCCGGTTAAAACCATGTAATTATTGTCAGGAGCGATAGTTCCGATATTAGTATAGTAAATCATTTGGGCGTACCCTCTTTTACCAAATCTATTTTCTTCCCAGTCGACCCAAATGCGTCTTTCTTCTTCAAGAAGGTCGAGAACTTCTATGTAATCGTCATATGGTAGATTTCGGTATGGCCATGATGAAGAAACTAAATCATAACCTTCGTCGATATCCCATTCTCTAATTATAGTTAAACCGATTAGAAATTGAGCTAAGACGTCCAAGGAATTTTCTGGAAATTTTAGTAAATCCATATTCCCTCTAAGAATTCCAGTTTGTAATGCTACAAGTTCTAGCAAGTCATGTGGTGAACTGGGCAAGAAGCGTGCACGAGGTAATCCGCCGACTTGATGTCCAGCACGTCCTATACGTTGAAGTGCAGTAGCGATAGAGCCTGGAGAACTAACTTGAATTACTAAATCTACAGATCCTATATCTATACCCATTTCTAAACTTGATGAAGAAACAACACATCGAAGCAATCCATGTTTTAATTTTTGTTCGACATCTAGACGAATATTTTTATCCATTGAGCCATGATGACCTTCAACTCCTTGAAGTCCCACTATTTTCAATTTCTGTACTACTGTTTCAGTCATGTTTCTTGTATTAACAAAAACTAATGTAGTCGTATGGGCTTCAACTAATTGCTTTATTACTTCAATATTTTTCTCAAGTATCTCTTTGACAGGAATGGATGAAAAACGAGGAGAGGGGAGGATTATATCTAAATCTAAGTCTCTTGAGCCAGAAATTTTCACGATAGAAACCTTTTGAGTTTCTGACTCACTTTCTCTAGAATCACTTGCTACTAAAAATTCAGCGACGGCTTCTAATGGTTCCATTGTAGCACTGATTCCAATTCTTTGTACATCAGAATCGATTACAGAATCCATTAATGCTAGACTTAGTGAAAGATGAGTTCCTCTTTTGGTAGGTACTAAGGAATGCATTTCATCAATTATCATCCATTTCATATCATTTAAAATTGGTCTAAACCTTTTCGATGCTAAAGCTAAAGCTAAAGATTCAGGAGTAGTTATTAGTATGTGAGGAGGATGTTTGAGCATCCTTTCTCTTTCCTTTTGAGGAGTATCTCCAGTCCTTAATCCTACTTTGATGTCCTTTGCCCTGTTAGGCAAAAATCTTTCTTTAATTTCCGTTAGTGGGCCGATTAAATTTTTTTGTATATCATTGGCAAGTGCTTTGATAGGAGAAATATAAACACATTGAACATCATTTGTCAAAGAACCATCCAAAGAACGCCTCACTAAATCATCTATTATTGATAAGAAAGCAGTAAGAGTTTTTCCAGAACCTGTAGGAGAACATAAAAGCAAATGTTCGCCATTCAAAATTTGAGGTATTGCTGTTTTTTGGGGTTCAGTAAAATCAGGAAATTTATCAACAAACCAATTGCGAACTGGGGGGCATAAACGCTCGAGAAGTTCGGAGGTCTCCATTTTAGTATCAACATATTCAATAATTGGCATTTTTTTTATAGCACCCTACGTAGTCAAGGGAATTGAAATCATAAATGAATGCTTCTCTAATTTGATATAAAAAGAAGTAAAAATATATAAAAAAAAATTAAAATCAATTGAAGATAAGGACATAAATAATATAATTTTTACGATGGTTTGAAAGACTTTAGGCTAAGGCAGTATATTGAATATGTCTGAAGAGAAGCGATTAGACAGACTGACCTCGATATTAAAGAGGAGAGGATTTATACTTCCTTCATTTGAAATATATGGAGGTATTTCAGGACTTATTGACTATGGCCCTGTTGGTGCAAGGATAAAAAGAAAAGTTACAGATTTCTGGATAGAACATTGGATTAATCAAGGAGATATTGTAGAAATTGACTCGCCTACAATAACTCCGGAGCAAGTATTAGTTGCAAGTGGTCACGTAGGAGAATTTAATGATTTGATGACATCTTGTATGAATTGCAATAGCACATATAGAGCAGATCATTTAATTGCAAATATTCATGATGACCCAGAAACCGTTGAGACTTTGGAAATGAATAAATTATTAAAGAATAAAACAATAATTTGTCTTAATTGTCAAAAAAGTGAATGGACATCAGCAAAACCAATGAATTTGATGTTTAAAACTGGTATTGGTGCTATGAAAGAGCAGAGAGTAGCGTACATGAGACCTGAAACGGCACAAGGCATGTTTATGTTATTTCCATCACTTTATCGTCATTTCAGACAGAAATTACCTTTTGGAGCTATACAAGTTGGTAAAGGATATAGAAATGAAATAAGCCCCAGGCAAGGGATGATAAGATTAAGAGAATTTAATATGGCTGAATTAGAATACTTTATAGATCCCGAGAATCCTCCTTTAGAAGATTTATCAGATGATAATGCTTTAATTAATTTGATTCCTGATCCTGAAAGTGGTTTTAACTTGGAATATAATATCACATTTGAAAAAGCATTTGAAATAGGTTTAATCAAACATCCTACCGTAGCATCGATCTTGATGAAAACCTGGAATTTTCTCGCTGAAATAGGCATAGATACAAATAAAGTTAGGTTCAGACAACATATTTCTACAGAAATGGCACACTATGCATCGGATTGTTGGGACTGTGAAATTTTTGGAGAATATGGGTGGATAGAGTGTGTAGGAATTGCCAATAGAACATGTCATGATTTGGAAGCACATGAGAAAAATTCTGGTTCAAAATCAATGAAAGCATGGAGATCTTTTGATAAGCCTCATATTGAAAAAAGAACAATTATATCTCCCAAAACATCAATAATAGGACCGGAGTTTAAACAAGAAGCCAGTGCAGTCATTGAGGCTTTAAAAAAGATAGAGGCTGATGATAAGTGGCCTAAAGAAATTCAATTAACCAATGGAAATACTGTAACTATTACAAGTGAGATGATAGAGATTAAAGAAATTGAAACTACTATATCGGGAGAATGGTTTACGCCGCATGTGATTGAACCTGCATTTGGAATAGATAGAATTATTTGGCATCTTCTTGATCATTCATATGAAGAGTTAGTGAAAGAAGGAGAAGATTATACTATGATGAAGTTAAATGATAAAGTTTCACCTATTGATGCAATTATCTTGCCACTTTTCGAAAAAGATGGGATGGATAAAATAGCGTCAGAAATAACCGACATAGCTAATTCAATTCCGGGAGTAAGAGTAGAAATGGATACAAGTAAATCCATAGGAAGGAGATATGCAAGGGCAGATGAAATAGGAGTTCCATGGACAATTACTATTGATCATGAAAGCAAAGAAGATAATACTGTAACAATTAGGAGAAGGGATGATCAATTACAAATTAGAGTTAGTGTAGAAGATATGTTGCTAAACTTAACCAATAAAACTATTGAAAATATGTTTTCATAATAAGAATCTTGATGTGTCGCCGATTAAAGGACCGCTTGTGGATAAGGACGAGGCGCTCCATGATTGGACGGAAAAATATCGTCCAAAAGACATAAATGAAATGGAAGGCAATCAAAACCAATTAGAGAAAATAAGGAAATGGTTAGAAGAATGGGAATTTGGTAAGATACCAAAAAAAAGAGGTATTTTACTATCTGGCCCACCAGGAGTAGGAAAAACAACATTAGCAAGGGCTGCAGCCAATGAAAAAGATTGGACTATTATTGAGTTGAATGCATCAGCAGAGAGAAACGCAGCAGCAATTAGAAGTACTGCTACAAGAAGTTCGCAACATATTTCTTTAGAAAATTTTAGTAATGGCGATTTGAAAACAGGAAAAACACTAATTTTATTAGACGAAGTAGATCATTTGAGTGGAGGATTTTCGCAAATTTCGGATGAGAAAATCAATACTATTTTAGAAGAGGAAAATAAAAAAATAAAAGGAGATAAAGGCGGTAAAGGAGAATTGATTAATCTGTTAAAAACTAGTAATCATCCAATAATTATGACATGTAATGATCCTATGAGATTATGGGGCAATACAAATTGGAGAGCCAATAGAGATAGAGTATTGAGATTATCACAAGAAATTGTATTCAAGAGAGTAGGAGGAGTAGATCTAAAAAAAATAGTCAAAAGAATCATTGAAAGAGAGGAGATTGGGATAGATCAGGGTGCATTGGATGCTTTGGTAAAAAGTAATGTGGGCGATTTAAGATCTTTGATTCATGATTTACAAGCACTCTCTGTCATTAGTGGCGGACATATAAGTATTGAAAATGTTAAACAAATGTCCGAGATATCGAAAAGAGATATACAGGTTGATGTTTTTAAATCATTAGAATTGATATATAGGAGTAGAAATAGTGATAGTGCTACTGAAATAATGATAAATTCTGACAAAGATCCTGATGAAATGTTAGCATGGTTTGCTTGGAATAATCAGATAGTTTTCAAGAAAGGCGAATTAGAAAAAATCAGTCAAGCAATGTGCTTAGCAGATAGAGCATTGGCAACTAAATTTACAAATAGAGCATATCGATCATGGTATTGGGGTTCTAATATTCCTGCACAGGCTGCAATAATACCTCTATCAAAAAGTCCTAATTCGCGAATATTTCTTGGATATCCAAATTTTCTTAGAAGGGGTAGTGGAGATTGGTCTTCTCGGAATATAATAGAAAAAATTTCTAAAGATTTGGATGCCAGTAAATCTTCTATAAAGGAAGAATTGTGGCCAATACTTTTGGCTATTCATGATGAAAAACTGGGTAATGATGTTAATGATACCAAAATAACAAGAAAATTAGGGCTCAGTGGAGAAGATCATCTTTTCTTAAATGGTTTATCGAAGAGTGAAGACATTTCTGAGTCTGTAATGAAATTGTTTGATGATGAAAACACAATCCAAGAAACTATAAAAAATGTAGAAACCACAGTTCAGGAAAACACAAAAAATACTACCAATCAATTTACTTTGGACTCTTTTAGTTAATCAGAGGACCAAGTTCTTGGATGTAATAATACAAGTACAGTCAACAGTTCAAGACGTCCTAACCACATTAAAATTGTAGAAGTAAACATAGACATAGGACTTAGTTCTGCCCAAACTGAAGAAGCCCCTACTGGGCCAAAAGACCCCAGGGCTGGACCAGTATTGCCTAACAATGAAATTGAAACTGAAAGAACGTCGGTCAAAGAAAGATTAGGTTCAAGAAAAGAAATTGTTAACATGGAGGCTGTAACTAAAACCATCCAAGAACTGACCATTCCAAGTATTATCCAAATACGATCTTCATCGACTACATTTTGATTGAATCGTATGGTTACAACTTTTCTGGGTTGTATTATTCTCATTACTTCTCTCTTAGCCAATTCAAAGGCTATTCTAATTCTTAGTACCTTCAAACCACCTCCTGTAGAACCTGCGCTTGCTCCAATAATCATCAGAAGTAGCAATACGAACTGACTGAAGACAGGCCATTCTGAAAAATTAGCGCTTGAATAACCAGTACTTGAAATAGAAACCGATTGAAATAATGAATGTCTAATTGATTCAATCATAGTATAATCTGTAGCTCTATTGAGATTGAAGGCCATTGCAATCCAAGCAACTAATAAAATTAGTAAGTACGTACGTAGTTCTTCATCTTTCAATACTTCACTCCATCTACCAGCAATACCAAAATATAGTAAAGTGAAATTTATACATGTCAATAACATAAAAATTAGAATAATGGATTCAATAAGTGGATCATCAAAGGCCATTATTCCTAAGTCACTAGTTCCAAAGCCTCCTGAAGGCATTGTTGTCAAAGCATAATTTAGAGAATTAAAACCCCCCATATCAGTTAACTGATATAGCGTAATTCCTTCTATTATTGTAAGTACTATGTATATCGCCCATAACTTACGGGCAGTACCTTCTAAAGTGGTGCTAAGATTTGAAACTGTAGGACCTGTTAGTTCGGCCCTAGCAAGTGCCTTTCCTCCGCCCAAAGCTCTTGAAAATATCAAAAGGCCCAACATAATAACGCCCATTCCTCCAAACCATTGAGTTAATGATCGCCAAAGAAGAAGGCTCTTTGGTTGACTACCAATACAATCATTCAAGATACCATCCTCAAACATTTCTCTACATATGGGACTACTGGATCGGTCAATTACTGAAGCGCCAGTAGTAGTAAAACCTGACATTGACTCGAACCAAGAATATAACGCTCCTTGAGCAATTTGTCTAAATGATGCATCTCCAGAAAAGAATTCAAAAGGCCCATAAAACATACCCCCTAACCAAAAGGGTAGTGCACCTATCAATACAACAGGAATCCAACCTAATGCTACTGATGCAAAGGCCTCTCTATCTCTTACTCTCTTTGAGGCCTCATATCCACTAGATAACGAAATCATCAATTGGCCGAGTATACCAGAAATAAATAATGGCAAGAAGTATGTTTTGGCAGAATAATAGAAGCCGTCGTCCAATATGCTAAATAATGAAACAATCAAGAGTGGTAGAGCAACTAATCTAATTGTCCAGCCTAATACTAAACCGACTACATCCCATCGCATATTAATTACCTAAGGCCTTCTCTACTTTCCTTAAATTATCTTTTTGTGTCAACAAATATACTCTATCACCGTTTTCTATAGAATTCACAGAAATTGGATACCTTAACTCTCTATTTCCTTCACCATCTGTTCTATCGATCATCACTACCCTCACATCTAAATCATTTTCAGCATCCTTAATTGAAGAATTAACAAGAATATGATCAGAATTGATAATAGTTGAAAGAGAAACGATTGAAGGTAAAGATGGGATATTTTGGTAGGAACCTGGATAATTTTTATGTATTGATTTTAGAATAGCAGAAATTGCAACTTGACGAGAGCTGACAGGCCTAGTAAGTCCTATCCTCTTAACTGCCTCTACCAATGCTCTATCCTTAAGCAGAAGTCCTGTTCTAGATACGCCTTTATCCTTAGCCCTCATAGATATTGAAATATTTAGATTGTCATCATCCAAGGTGGAAATAGCAATATCTTGCTCATCTATAGCTAACTCCCTAAGAAGTTCTTCATCTTGTGGATCTCCATGTATCACGTCTAATCTTTTATTGATGCCTATTTCTGAGCCAACAATTTCATTTGCAGTATCTAAATCAGGCTCAATTATAACCACACTTGAACCTGAGGACAAATATCTCTTGGCTATCTTACTGCCAAAATGTGTTGCTCCAAAAATTGCTACAGTTGGATTATCAGGTAATTCAGAATCAAACTCGCCTATCGCACGTGTTATCAGACGAAATTTGGATGTAGAATTTGTAACGAAAACTAATGTATCTCCTTCTTTGATAATTTCTGAGCCATTTGAAAGAATTTCCTTTTCTCCCTTGCTCTTAATGGCATATATAGGAGGTATGAAGGAGCTAATATCATCTTTAGCCTGTGATGGTTCAGAGGTTGTAGAACCGATTAAAGGCGAATTTTCTTTTACTTCAGAAATTGCTATCCATATATTGTCTCCCAAGGGAACAATATCATTCAAAGATGGAGCTAAAAGTCCAGTAACTAAATGATCTACAATTTCTTCAGAAGCACAAACTGCATTATCAGCACGAGACCATTTTTCCAATGGGGCTGCACCCTTCATTTCGTCAACTAGGTTAGTATTTCGTATCCTTGCTATGCATATTAGCCCGGATGCATTTCTATCACCCACTTGTTCACTGTAGACTTTTTTTGCAAAAGAGCATGCTAAAAGATTTAATTCATCATTATTCGTTGCGAGAACAATTATTTCAGCATCACTTATTCCGGCCCTTAATAAAGAATCACGAGATAAGGCACTTCCAGTAACTAATAGACAATCAAGAGATTGTGATGAGCTGATAGCATCAGGATTTGGATCTATCAAAGCGACACTTCGTCTTTCTCCCCTTAAGGCTGAAGCAATACCTCGGCCTACTTCGCCGGCGCCTGCGATGATTACACGCATCTATTTGGAATCGCTAAGCCAAATAGATATAATACCGTAGGATAAAAATTGATATTTATCCTTAAAATTACTCTTCTGAGTAGATAATATCTCCTTTAATTCTATGATCTGCTGCTATCTTATGTTTTTCTGATTGCCGTAGAGTCCTTCTAAAAGCCTGTTTAGCAGCAGGAGTCATTCCAGAAGGCATCCAGTTCTCTTGAGCAGGAGTCCATGATAAAACCAATATTGGAACAACAGCTATCATTATTAAAGGAATAAAAAGACACAACAAAAGAGATATTATCAACATACTTCTAGCAATACTAGCAAGTATTAGAGATTTAAATCTGGAATTATCTAGAATTTTTGTACCTTGCCAAGTATTTATCAAAGCATGACCTAAGCATGCAGAAATAGATACTGATATAGCAATTAGCAATGATATAACAGAAAAACCGGAGTATTCGGAAAAAGAATTTAAGCCATCATCAAATAATCTTACTATTAATACACTTGAGTGCATTGACCCCATTCCGAGACCTAAAGCCCATCCATTGGGTGGTGATGCTCGTAAAGCTACAACTCTAGGCCTTCCAAGTATAAACAAGACAAAAGCAGACTCAGAAAGGGAAATTAATATTATCAAGGAGCTCATTGTAAAAATATTGAGATTGAAATTTAATAATTCAAATAATACATAACTATCAACAATAACTGCAAATATCATTCCGACAACAATTCCATAAAGAAGATTTTTTGCTGCACTAGATAAATCAAAAAAGCCAGTCATTTTTGAAATTGTTCCTCTCCAACCTGCATATACTCCTAGTAAACCAATTGCAAAAGCAATTTGTTGTTGATATAGGGGGACTGACTCGATGGCCATGACTGGCCATGGGATACTACATTTGAGTCACACGGGTCTAATAACGTTAAAACCACCTAATAAGTACCGAAGTGTGTGGCACTCGAGGGGCTGAAACAGAAAATCATGGGCTCGATAGGCCTATTGAAGGGAAAGAGGAAGGTGGATGAGGAGTCTGTTAAGGAATTGAGTAAGTCATTAAGACGGGCTTTACTTGAGGCTGATTTCAATGTAAGACAAACAAAAGAATTGACAGAACGTATCGAAAGAAGGATGATCGAAGAAGAACCTTTGCCGGGCGTAAAATTACAAACTCATGCAATGAATTTGATTTATACAGAATTAGTAAGGATTTTAGGGCCTCCGAGGAACATAAGGCCGCATAATGAGACAGTTTTAATGGTTGGACTTTATGGACAGGGTAAGACCACTACTACTGCCAAAGTTGCTGATTGGTGGAGAAGAAAGCATGGCGTAAAAGTAGCTGTTATTGAAGCCGATGTTCACAGACCCGGGGCATTTCAACAATTAAAACAATTACTTGAAGGAACCAATGTAAGCGTTTATGGAGAGCCGGAAGAGAGTAATGCAGTAAAAATAGTAAAGAATGGTTTGAAGAAGCATAACGCAGCTGATGTCATTATAATCGATACGGCTGGAAGAGATAGTTTAGATGATGAATTAAAAAATGAATTAATAGAAATTGCAGAAATATCAAATGCTACAGAGAAATTTTTAGTTATTGATGCACAAGTAGGTCAGGCTGCAGGTCCAGTAGCACAGACCTTTCATGATTTAGTAGGAGTCACAGGTACGATAGTAACAAAATTAGATGGTACAGCACGAGGAGGAGGAGCATTAAGTGCAGTTTCTACAACTGGAGCGCCAATAGTATTTGTAGGAGAAGGAGAGAGAATAAATGATTTAGAAAAATTTGAATCTGATAGATTTATTTCTAGACTTTTGGGCATGGGAGATATAAAAGGACTCATAGATCTAGCACCTGGAGATTTAGACGAACAAGAAGCACTTAGATTGACACAAAGGCTAATGTCGGGAAGATTTACATTAACTGATATGTATACTCAAATGGAAATGACTAGTAAAATAGGGACTATGGATAAACTTCTTTCTCATTTACCAGATAGTATGTTCGGCGGAGGGATGAGTAATATGAGTAGATCACAAAAACAACAAATGCAAAAAAACTTAGATCAATATAGAGTCATTATGGATTCTATGACTCAACAAGAAAAAGATGAGCCTAATTTGATTAAATCCAGTAGAATAAAGAGAATAGCAAGAGGTTCGGGAGTGGATGAAAAATCTGTAAAGGATTTATTGGGCCATTGGAATAAAAGTAAGAAAATGATGCGTGGAATGAAAGGCAATAGAAAATTCAGAAAACAAATGCAATCAATGATGGATATTGATGATGGCTTTGGAATGTGATGTTTGTGCAAAAAAAATTCGCCATAATAGGCCATAAAGTCCCAAGTAATGGAGAAATATTTCTCAATGATTTACCAGGATTATCAGGACGTATGGACGTTTTAGCGAGAGCGATTAATGCAACACTCTTTTTATCGCATGGAATTAGGAATGACTCTCAAATAATACTACATCTAAATGGAGGGGATGGACCTCCCAGAAGAGTGATGTTTGATGGATCAGAACTTGGAGGTGTGAGGCCTGATGAAAGATCTATTTCTGGACATATTAAATCTATTATCAAGACAAAATTACCTCCTGTGGGTATTTGGAAGAATGTGAGTTCTGGGATATATCAATCTGGTGGAGGAATAGAAATAACACTGAAAGAATGGGAAGAACAGGGTGTTTCTATTTATGTACTCGATAGAGAAGGTTCGAATTTAGAAAAAAAACATTATAAGAAGATAGGTTTTTTACTTTCAGATGATATTCCTTTCACAGAGGAAGAGGTTAATATTATCTCGGAATATGAAAAAATTTCATTAGGAGAAAAATGGTTACAAGGTCAATCTTGTATAGCCATCATACATCATTTGATTGATTCTTCATAAGATATCTGCTTTTTATTTTCTTCAATGGTGATTATTATTGCACCAATTAACATTATTGGCCCTCCCAGAAGAGTCCAAAAACCTAATGTTAATTCAGTAGTAAATATCCAACCTATTAACCCACCTATAACCGGTTCAAACAATAAAATTACTGAAACAACTATTGGAGGAAACCACTTTAGAACTGTATTTATTCCTGTATGTCCTGCTAGGCCAGGGCCCACAGAGAGATAAACTACCCATAATAACCAAGCAGAATCAATCCATCCAAATAATTTGTATTCAGGAATTGAATCCGATAAAGAAATTGGTTCAAAGATTAATGCTGAAAAGGCTAGCCAAATACCTGCTCCAAGAGTAACAGGGAACGCATATATGAAAACAGGCATGTTACAGTTGGAACGTAAATGACGACCTATGAACATATATCCTACAACGGTTACTGCTCCTATGAACGCAGCGAAATCACCAATAAATGATACTTCGCCTCCTTTATCGATATCTCCAAAGGTAATAATAGCACCAAAAACACCTAAAAATGCTCCAAAAATATGTGATTTAGTTACTGAACTACCCAATATGGGCATAATTAATACTATAATTATGGGATGAGAAGTAACAAAAAGTAAACTATGTACAAGACTCGTATTATCCAAAGACCAAACCCAAGAGCCGAAGTGTAAAGCTAAAAAAATACTAGAGGCGAATATTAATTTTACATCCTGTAAAGATAATTTATATTCATTAGAATTTAGAATTTGGAATAAAAATAGTGGAAATAGGATAATCGAAGTGCCTTGCATCCTCCATGATGCTCTAAGAAAAGGAGGTATCTCTTCCATCGATTGTAATATGGCTCCAGCTGATGAAACAGCGAATAAAGCGATTAAAAGTATAGGCCATGCAAAAAAAGGTCTATTTTCATTAGACATATCTAGTCCGCCAATTCAGCATCCATCACTTCTATATTTTGTTCTGACTCATCAGCATTTTGAATACCAATAATTCCTGCTGATTTAAATAAAAGATAAATGACAAAAATTAGACTGGTATTTACAGCAATGAAAACTGCAAATCGGGCTTGTGGCCACCACGACTTAATACCTAATGATTCAGAACAAATTACTGATTCCGAGGAAATCAATGTACAAGGAGATCCTGAAATGTATTCCTCAGATAGTGTTTCAGGACAGCCTGATAATCCATCTAAATTTCTTATTCTCTGTTCATATTCACAATTTCGTTCGATTGCATAGGCTATTACAGCATCGAAATTATCCCCACTTACTCCTAGAATATCGTCTAGATATGTATCTTCAGACCACTTCATTGGTTCATATTCTTGTTCAACTTCTACTTCATCTGCAACTGCAAGTATCGCAGATTCTACACCATGGAATGCTTCTCCTGTCATAGCTCCTGCCGCTATCATAAATGTAAATAACAACAATAAGGCTCTACTTTTTTCAGCCTCTTTATTTCCTTTTTCAAGTCTAATTGCCTCTACTTTGGGATTTAATCGGCGTTTTTCCCACCAATCTCTGGCAGCACCTCCTGCAAGCATAGGAAATGTGATTGGAGTTGGAAGATACATTCCTAACCCGAATGAAGTGCCCATCCCAGTAGCCCATTCTATGAATCCCCCTAATGCAAAACCTAGTCCCAATGCTATCCAATCACCTTGTCCTTCTGCAAGAATTATAGTAAACGAAGCAAAGGCATTTGCTTGAGGAGCTTGTAAATCTATAGATCCTTCTGCTAGAAGTTTAGAAAGAAATATAGCTACTCCTGCTCCCAAAATGGCACCAGGAATAACGCCTAGAATATTACCTTTTGATATGTGATAAGGGCGATTACCGATGTAAAGGCTATTTTTATAATCTCCAACAACAGTCCCTGACATAGATATAGCAGATCCGAAAACAGTAGTACCAACCAAAGCCATTAGTATCGATTCCTCTTTTGAAAGGCCTACTGGAAAATTTAAAAATACCAAAAGAAGCATTAATAAAACAATAAACGAAGTTCCAGAAACGGGTTCTATTCCAGTTTCTCCCATTACCCTCACGGCTATTGCGCCTAGAAGGAATGTCGTAGAAAGTAATACAACAGAGAATAAAATAGCCGGAAACATGGGGAAGCCTCCTAAGATAAATATCAATATCATTGCAATTGATGCAATTAACATAAAAATTGGAATATGATTTAGAGGCCATTCATACCAACCTTTCGTTTCAACGAATTCATCACCTTTTTCTCCTTTGAATGCTTTTGCAATATCAGTAAATATAGAAACAAAAGTAGGAGCCATCTTCAGAAGTCCTAAAAGACCACCTCCCAATATAGCGCCTATAGCTATAGTACGTACTAAGGATTTGAAAGCCATCCATTGAACAAATGGATAAACTGGGGGATTGTTTATATCTCCATATTCGGTAATTCTGAAATATTGTTGTTGCTCAAAATCATATACAGGAACATCCATGATAACAACTAGTGGAACAATATAGAACCATGCTATTATTGAACCAAGGTTTACTAAGAATGCAACACGGAATTTCATAAACCATCCGATTGCTAAAAGTGTTGGACTAATTTCCAGGCCAAGAAACGTATATGAAAATGGATTTGAAGACTCATATGGAGTAATGCCTTGACCCCCGTAAGGTGAGTTTCCCTCATCTAATTTAGTAGGTTGATGAATCCACCTCTCAGTATATACTGATGCCAATCCCCATTCATCTCCAGATAATTTTGTAGCAATCCAGTCAGCTATGCTACCAGGAAGAGCCATTACCTTTCTACTCCATATTAAAGGATAGTCTATTAAGAACATTATACCCATACTTATTGCTGTCCAAATTCCTACAGTTTTCAGAGAGTCGCGTGCAGTATCGGCAGCACCACTACTAACATCAGAGGCGATATCCAACATCTTCAAGGTGGCTTCAAAACCCGGCATTGGCAATGGATCTTCTACTAGCCAGACTCTACGGAATATAATGAAATACATGACACCTAAAAAACCAGCAAACATGGATGCAATGATGCCTATAAATGCTAATTGTAATGTATCAACAGAAGAAATAAGGAAACCGTCACCTACTTTGTAATCATCCGAATAAGCCAATAAGAATATTGCAGGGAAAGTAAATACGAAACCAGTGGATGCATTAATTGCACCAGTTGTCGCACTTGTTGCTATGTTTACTTCTGATGGAGACCATTGGTATGCCATTCCCAATAAGTATGCAACATACCATCCAGCAGCAATAGTTATTCCGATTTTAAGACCAATATATGCCGAAACTCCACTAAATATGGCACCTATCAATATACCAATAAGTACTTTTTTGGTATCCCAATGACTAATCTCAAAAGATTCTTGAAGATTTTTTTCTTCTAAATATTGTTCGAGAACACCGGTATTTAGATTATTATACATATCATCATCTAACCACGATAATGTGCCCTTTTCTATTGATTCTAAACCCGAAGGAGTAACGGGTTGTCGATAAGCTGAGCGCGGTACATCAGACATGCTGTATGCTTAGGGCTGATTATCTATGCTTATACTTCACTATAATAATATCATTTAATATGATAAACGACTAGTGATCTCTGGTAATTCTATACCTTCCCATTGCTTCCATCCATTGAATTTCATTTCCTGCCTCTAAATTAAATTCATCACTAATAGGAAGTATTAGAGTTTCATATGTTTTGTTATCCATTGCATGTACTTCATTTCCCTGAATATGTGTTATTATTGCAGAACCTTTCTCAATCATAGGTACTTGAATATTATCTGTAACAGTACCTACATGAGATCTTTTTTGACCAGTGAAAATATCCTCTAATTCGATTCTAGCTTTGGCCGAGCCGTGTTTTCCCGGTTTTGATTTGGACATACTAAGAATTTTGTATGCATCGTCATCTATAGCCACATAACGGCCTATTTTTAGCGTACGTATTTCTACTCTTGTTGTGCCGGGCATATGATTCATACCAATGGATGAACAATGCCTTATCAGCATTAGGGAAAAAAGGGCCCCGGACCAAAGGACCAGAAGGTATTCTGGCCCGGGGTTATGCCCGACTAAATTAGATTTAATCGTCGTTTCTGCGGCCTATTAGAGCCGCTCCAACAAGTGCGATAGCTGCAAACAATGCAGGGAATCCTGGTACTGCATTAGACCAACCTAGATCATCTTGTGTGTTATCCTTTATGTCTTGACTAGATACATCAGAATCCTGAGCATCACAGATTCCATCGCCATCATAATCTGAAGGGAGAGAATTGGCATCTAAACTGTTAGAACCACATTGTTCCTCTTCTACATCTGAAACTCCGTCGTTGTCATCATCAAGGTCTGAAATATTGTCACCAAGTCCATCATCATCATAATCTTGCCATTCTGTCGAATCAAAGTCGAATGCATCGAACTCATCTAAGTGGCCATCATTATCATCGTCAACATCAGAGAAATCTCCAATACCATCGCCGTCCCAGTCAGTTTGTTCTAGAGAGTTCTCAGGGAACAGATCTGCGTCATTATCTACACCGTCGCCGTCCATATCAGTATCAGTACCATCGCCAATTCCGTCACCGTCTAAATCTCTAGATTCAGTACCATCATCAGGGAAAGCATCAACGTTATTGTTTACACCATCACCATCTCTGTCAGTATCTGAGTTGTCACCAACTCCATCCTCATCTAGATCAGTGTACTCACCAGCATCATATGGGAATGCATCAGCAGCATCCAGAACGCCGTCGTTATCATCGTCATCATCAGCGTTGTCTCCGACACCGTCATTATCGCTATCTGACCATTCACTTGGATCTAATGGAGCCCAGTCAATAACATCTGCAAAGGTATCGCCGTCATCATCGTTATCAGCTTCATCGTCAATTCCATCGCCATCTGTATCTGTAGATGCTTCATCATCAGTTGGGAATGAGTCTTCACTATTTGGAACTCCATCACCATCTGTATCATTGTCAGCATTATCGCCTATTCCGTCACCATCTAAATCTTCAGATTCAGTAGGATCATATGGGAATGCATCATCGACGTCAGTAACGTTATCGTTATCGTCATCAGGATCAGAATTGTCACCAATTCCGTCACCATCAGCGTCTTGAGATTCACTATCATCATATGGGAATGCGTCAAGAGTATCAACTACTCCGTCATTGTCACTATCATCGTCAAATACATCACAAAGACCATCATTGTCGAAATCTGAAGGCATTTCTGTTCCATTCAAGTGATCAGTTCCACAAGCAAACTCATCTTCATCAGACCATCCGTCACCGTCATCATCAGAATCAGCAGTGTAAGGATTTACTTCAACATCACTACAATCTACGATAAACGCAGAATCATTGTTTCCAGACATATCAACAACACCAGTCCAAACTGTATCAGGCATTCCATCTCCATCAGTATCATCAGCGACACAAGGGTTCAATGGATCTACATCGTAGTCATCTAGCGTTCCATCGTTATCGTCATCAGTATCGTTGTTTGTATTAGACATCTGTACTAATGGCAAAGTAACGTCATCAATCCATACTGTATCATCGTATGTGCTTACACTTCCATCTTTGTAGTATTGCCACTCAAAGATATGTGTTCCAGCAGTCAATGATTGTACGTGAACACCTGCAGTTTGACCCGACCAGGATGCTTGTAGGATACCATCAACATAGAATCTCAAGTAATCCCAGTTAGTCTCAGTTGAAGTTACATATTCGAAAGACATGTCGCCTGCAATTGTAGTCCATTCAATTTCTAAACTGCTTGTTTGACTGTTATCGATATCACCAGATTCCGCAGAGAAAGTACCATTGATAATTGCACCACTTATTGATGATGCAGCATCAACTACACTCCAATCGGCATCGCCGAATGTATCATAATCGCCCAAAGAACCTGTTTCGAAGTCTCCACTGAATTGTGGTACTCCATTGAAATCAGGTAATCCATCACCATCATTATCTAACCAAGCTGTACCATCTTCTGGGAATGGGTCGTCTTCATCGAAAACATTGTCACCATCATCATCAGGATCGAATTCATCACCAATTCCATCATTATCTAGGTCATTACATGAACTATCATCGAATGGTAAGTCATCTTCTTCATCTAAACAACCATCATTATCGTCATCAGTATCTGCATTGTCACCCTCACCATCTCCATCAAAGTCGTATTGCTCATTTGGATCAAGTGGCACTGCATCATTGAAGTCATAAACACCATCGTTATCATCGTCTGAGTCTTGATTATCACAGAATCCATCGCCATCTGTATCAACATGTTCTGTATCATCTAATGGGCATGCGTCATCTACATCATCAACACCATCATTATCGTCATCAAGATCAAGTGTTAGGTCATCATCACCTTGTACTGACATTGGGAACATAATGTTAGTCAATAGAACCATGTCTTGACCAACAGAAGTATCTGCATCCTTTTCATATGCGAAAACGATTTCATGTATTCCTTCTTCTAGATAAATTTCTACTCCTGTTTCTTCAAACCATCCAATAGATATTGCTTCGTCATCAGATACTCCATCACCATCGGAATCACCGCAGTCAGACCATCCGTCATTTACCCACTCTGGAGGTATTGAATCACCATAGTCACCAGGAGTTCCACACTCAAAGTCTTCATCATCCCAAAGACCATCATCTGAATCCCATCCCGATATACTTTCCATCATGTCTCCATCTACGTAGACTGCGAACGTATCGAATATTAATTCTGACTGCATCTTATAGTCAAACATTAACCAACCTTCTGCAGTATCAATAACTATTGATAGTTCTGAAGTTTCATTATCATCACCATATAGCTTTGCTGATTGTGCACTTGGAGAAATTCCTGGATTTTGGTCTCCTCCTCTCATCCAACCAGTTGTTGCAGGTCCGAATGTATCAAGATCTACAGATTCATCAGATGCATCATTACAATCATCATAGCCATCGTTAATCCAGTAGGCTGGTACCCATGCTTGACCAAACCATGAAATTACTAATCCGTCTTCACAGAGGAATATTTCTCCATAAGTATCATTGAAGCCATAGTTAGGATGTGCTTCTTCTTCATTCCAGTCCATTCCAGACCAGTTTAGTGAAGAGAAGTTATCTCCCATATGTGCTGTAACATCTCCGATGAAATCAGGCATACCATCGCCATCAGTATCGACATGTGATGATTGATGTAGAGGGAATGCATCGTCTTCGTCCATGTATCCATCATTATCGTCATCATCGTCCTGTTCGTCACACCACATATCACCATCTGTATCTAGAGGCATTGATTCATCATCTAGTGGATCTGATGATGTACCGCAATCCGATATTTCATCAACATCTGAGAATCCATCATCATCATCATCATCATCAGCCATTAGGTTAGTTGTGCAACCATCTACTAAATCATCAGGTAATTCATCGCCATCAGTATCAAGATCAGCACAAGGATCCATTGGGTAATCATCATCTACATCATCTGTGCCATCACCATCATCATCATCATCTAATTCATCACAAACCATATCTCCATCGAAATCCGGAGGTGTGTCCATGTAATCTAAAGAATCAGAGTAGGGTGCACCAGTATCTTCTTCTGCACCACAATTTGTATCTTCATCAGCATCTGAATATCCATCGTTATCATCATCATCATCTAATTCATCACAAATTAAGTCTAAGTCAGTATCTAACGGAGTCTCAGAAGCGTTTGTGGAGTTTGTTGGTGTACCACAATTATTCAATTCATCATCATCGGAATAGTCATCATTATCATCATCATCATCTAATTCATCACATATCATATCACCATCTGTATCCAATGGTGTAGAGTTATTGTCTAGTGAGTCTGAAGCATACCCTGTTTTGGCCATTGAACTACTACCACAATAGTATTCTTCTGCAAGATCTGAGTAACCATCATTGTCATCATCCATATCTCCCATAGTTCCATTTTCGGATATAGAATAAAATTCATCTAGTGAATATTCTGAATCACCAAAGCTTGATGAATACCAAGTATAAGATGCAGCATAAGTATCTGTTCCAGCATTTGTGGATACATTGATATTGTCTGTAGGACCATATCCTGAATATCCATAATTAGCATAAAACGCACCAAAGTATGTATAGTAATCTGCATCGATAACCACAATTTCAATGTAATTCTCGTTCACAGAACATGAAGATTCGTTTCCATCAGCACCATTATATGCACCATCGGTAGTAAGCATACAAAGTTCGTTTCCTACAATATCATACACACCTACTGTCAGAGTAGAGTAACTTGCTGTTGTTATAGTAAAGTTAACTTCGAAGTCACTATCCATCATTCCGTCACCGTCTGTATCTGTATCTCCCATAGGATCTAGCGGGAACGCATCATTTGTATTGTTAGTACCGTCATTATCGTTGTCGTCATCTTGTATGTCATTACAAAGGCCGTCATCATCACTATCTGTTGGTACATCACTAATGTCGGACATACTTGTTCCGCATGTACCTTCATCATCATCATCCCAACCATCATTGTCGAAATCGTATGCAAGTGAGTTTCCGTCTTCATCAACGTCAACATCGTCATCTATTCCATCACCATCATCATCAGCATCCGAATTATCGCCAATTCCGTCACCATCCCAATCAGTAGACTCATCACCATCTAATGGCGCTACGTCTTCATCATCAGAAACTCCATCACCATCATCATCATCATCTGCATTATCGCAAATTCCGTCACCATCGGTATCGTAGTATTCAGTTGAATCATATGGACATGCATCATAAGCATTGGCCAAACCATCACCATCTATATCTAAATCGTCATCATTATCCCCATAGCCATCTCCATCAGTGTCATTCCATTCAGAAGAATCCAGCGGGAATGAGTCATTTGCATCTTCGTATGTATCTCCATCACAATCTGCTGTAACAATACAATCTACATCAGCACCATTTATTCCAATTCCTGAGCCATCGGCTTCATCAGCATCATTAACACCATCTGAATCACAATCTGCTAATAGAACGCATCCAGATGATTCGTCTGTATCGTTAACTCCATCACCATCATCGTCAGCATCAATTAAATCGCATAAACCATCGCCATCTGTATCTGTAGTTATGGTACATTCAGCATTATCTCCGACGCCATCACCGTCAGTGTCGGTATCTTCTGTACTATCTAGAGGGAATGCATCATCGGCGTTGCTAGTTCCATCTCCATCAGTATCATCATCCAATGAATCACAAATTCCATCGCCATCCATATCATCTGGCTCATCTGAACTGTCTGCCTGATCGGTTCCACAATCAATTTCTTGAGTATCATTCCATACTGGAGCAGAACCAGGAGTTACTGTTGCAGAGGAAGACATTGTCCTAAATCCGTAATCATGACCATGAGATATCGTATAATCTCCAGCTTCTGTATAAGGTCCAAAGTTACCAAAGTTACCATAGTAAGTTGATGAGCTAAAGGATTCTAAATTACCTGAAGGGCCATCTATAGAAACCGCAACATATGTGTATGTATAATAAGAATTTAGACTAATTATTACAGAATCTCCTTCTGATATAGTAAATGTACAGCTGTAAGCAGAGGATCCGCTGTAATAACCACCAGAATTACACTCTACAATATCTGCAGGTGCTCCACTTGGATCATAATCGTCGTCGTCATCTGCAACTAATGTTGTTGTACAGTTAACTACTAAATCATCCGGTGAGCCATCATCATCTGTATCTGTATCAGCACATGGATCCATAGGGAACGCATCATCAACATCGTCTGTTCCATCATTATCATCGTCATCATCTAATGAATCACAAGTCATATCGCCATCATTATCATTAGGCGTTACATCATCTGTTAGTGAATTACCTCCTACACAGTTTGTATCTTCGTCAACATCTGAATATCCGTCGCCATCATCATCATCATCATTTTGATCTTCGATTCCATCTCCGTCATCATCCATGTCCGCATTATTACCCCAACCATCTCCGTCAACATCGAATTGTTGATCAGCATCATATGGGAAATCATCTATGTCATCTGGAGTTCCATCATCATCGTCGTCTGTATCGGCATTGTCTCCAACGCCATCGCCATCAGTATCTTCCCATTCTGTAGAATCGTTTTCGAAGACATCGTTAGCGTTACCGTAACCATCACCATCCCTATCAGAATCTGAATTATCACCAATTCCGTCTCCATCCATATCAGTTTGTTCTGATGCGTCATCAGGATTAGAATCAGTTCCGTCATCAACTCCGTCACCATCACAGTCTACAGTGAGTACGCAATTAACATCTGAACCGTCAGTACCAAGTCCAGAGCCATCTACTTCATCCGTATCGTTAACTCCATCACCATCGTCATCATAATCCATTATATCGCAAGTTAAATCGCCATCTGTATCTAATGGTATACTAGTATTGTTCAAACTGTCTGTACCACAAAGTCCTTCATCGATATCAGACCAAGAATCACCATCATCATCTGTATCTAAAACAGTTCCATAATCTGTAGAAGATGGCATGCCCATAATTTGCAATACTGCCTCTAAATAACATGGAGAAGTCGTAGATCCATTACATCCATCACCGTATGAATCATACATTTGTAATGTATATTCTCCAGCACCAGATATAGTTCCCAACTCATAAAATGTACTACTGCCAAATGAGCCGTGAGCCCATACAGTTTGTGAACCATCAGGATACGTTAATTTAGCACCTGTCTCACTTCCCCAGCTCCTGGTCTGTAATCTAAGAGCAAATTCTTCTCCAGCTGCTAAAGTAAAAGTACATTCTGCATCTTCTTCTGTATCGCCATCCGAATCATCATCAGTAGAAGCTACTGATACGTAACAAAGGGAGTCTCCATCTATAATAGTCAATAGATTTGGGAAAGAATCTGCTAATCCATCTCCATCAGTATCATCCCATGCATCTGGATCTATATCAAACGCATCATCTGCATCATTGTATCCATCACCATCGCAGTCAACTAATAATTCACAATTAGCTGTTAAATTTGTACCATTATATACGTAAATAGAAATCTCGTCGGAATCTAATACAGTATCATTATCTGCATCAGTATCAGCATTGTCTCCAACTCCATCGCCATCAGTATCCATTGTTTCAGT
>Ga0315330_10000399_pt1 | contig 26307 bp, 19 predicted proteins | sample M140m34915metaG_FD_203453 | JGI IMG/M metagenome (GOLD analysis project Ga0315330, IMG submission 203453) | Ammonia-oxidizing marine archaeal communities from Monterey Bay, California, United States - M1 40m 34915 | ecosystem: Environmental > Aquatic > Marine > Intertidal zone | place: USA...
CCAGACCTTTAAGGACGACCCATGCATTAAAGGCACTTAATGTTGGACCAGTACTTCTAGTAAATAAACTAATTTCATCAATAATTGATGATTTTCCAGCAACTGCGCCAGCCAGGCATCTCCCTTGCCCATCTATATATTTAGTAGCTGAATGAATAACGAGGTCAGCGCCAAGTGATAAAGGTCTTTGAAGTGCAGGAGACATAACGCAGTTATCTACGGCTAGGACAATGTCATTTTGCTTTGAAATAGCAGCTAATTTTTTAATTTCAACAACCTCGCCTAGTGGATTCGAAGGAGTCTCTAGCAGAAATAATTTAGTATTGTTTTGAATACTGTTTTTCCATCCATCTAAATCGGGTAAGTCTACAAAAGTAACTTTAATTCCAAACTTTTCAATAATGCTGTTTAGAAGAACAATGGTTGTTCCAAACATGCATCTTGAGGCAACCATATGTTCGCCCGGCTTAAGAATGGTCATTATGGTCGCAAAAATAGCAGACATTCCGCTCGCGGTTGCCTGACACTTTTCAGCCCCCTCTAAAGCCGCCAACTTATCTTGAAATGAGCTCACTGTTGGATTGGTAAATCTTGAATAGACGTTGCCTTGATTTGTTTCAAAGCGCTCAGCAGCTTGTTCAGCACTATCAAAACGATAGCTTGATGTTAAAAAAATAGCGGCAGAGTGTTCCTGTTCATTGGAAGATTGATGGCCTTCCCGAACTGATTTAGTTTTAAAGCTGCTATCTTTCATAATTTTGTTTATTAGTCAGCATCATTGTAGATCAATTCAGAGCTTTCATTCGTAATAGTATCCTCTTTCGCCTTATCCGATCTCTCGGCTTCAAGGTTGTCAAGGTATGGCTTATCAATATCTTTTGTCAGATAATTCCCATCAAAGCAAGAGCAATCAAACGTTTCAATTTTGGGATTTCCTTGTTGAACTGACCAAATTAAATCATCAAGGTTCTGATAAATTAATTTATCGGATCCAATAGCCTCGCAAACTTCATCCGTACTTTTTTCGTGAGCAATGAATTCATTTTTACTCGCCATATCGATGCCATAAACATTAGGATATCGAACTGGAGGCGCTGCAGAGGCAAAAAAGACCTTCTTTGCACCTGAAGAGCGTGCCATCTGTACAATTTCTTTGCTCGTCGTTCCGCGAACAATAGAGTCATCCACGAGCAGTACATTTTTATCTTTAAACTCTAATTCAATGGCACTCAACTTTTGACGAACTGATTTTTTTCTTTGTTTTTGTCCAGGCATGATGAATGTTCGAGCAATATAACGATTTTTTATGAACCCCTCCCGATACTTCACCTCTAGCGCATTAGCGAGCTGAAGTGCAGCAGTTCTCGAGGTGTCAGGAATAGGAATCACTACATCTATTTTTTCATCAGGCCACTTTGACTTAATCTTATTTGCAAGCTTTTCACCCATCCTTAGTCGAGACTTATAGACCGAGATGTTGTCGATAATTGAGTCGGGCCTAGCAAAGTAAACAAATTCAAATATGCAGGGTGATAGTCTTGGGTTTGACGCGCACTGCATCGAATGGACTTGCCCTTTTCGATCGATCACAATGGCCTCACCTGGCTCAATATCACGGATGATTTTGTAACCGAGTGCTGTCAGAGCAACACTCTCAGAAGTCAGCATATACTTAGTGCCATCCTTAGTGGTTCTTTCTCCAAGAATGAGTGGTCGAATTCCGTTGGGGTCTCTAAAACCGAAAATCCCAAATCCTGGAATCATTCCAATAGCAGCGTAAGCTCCCTTGACTCTTTGATGCAGTTTTGTTACCGCTTTAAATATATCATTCTCATTGATTCTTCGCTTTTGCTCTTCGGCAATCTCACTGGCCAAAATATTAAGTAGTATCTCTGAATCTGAGTTCGTATTCAGGTGACGAAGGTCCTGTTCAAAGATTTCTTGAGCCAAGACTTTTGCGTTAGTCAAATTTCCGTTATGTGCGAATGCTATCCCGTAAGGCGAATTGACGTAGAAGGGTTGAGCTTCAGCCTCAGAAGAGCTCCCTGCAGTCGGATAGCGGATATGCCCAATACCCATATCTCCAATAAGCTTTTCCATGTGTTTGGTTCTAAAGACGTTTCGCACAAGGCCATTCCCCTTGCGCATATAGAATCGACCCTTACTGGCTGTTGCGATGCCTGCAGCGTCTTGACCTCGGTGCTGGATAATTGTCAGCGCATCATAGATGTACAGACCCACATCTTTTTTTGTTGTTGAGAGGATTCCAATAATTCCGCACATATTTCTAGTCCTTTAATATTTCATTTTCGATAAACTCAACAACAACGTCACCCGGCTCTAGTTCAACAAATAGAAGGTATTTTGACAAAACAGGTTTAACATCAACAGACCAGTCCTGGAAAGTTCTGAGTGCTCCGGTAGTCTCAACCCAAGCATGGTTTTGGGTTACCCAAGACATGCTCTGGAGAATAAGAACCGCAATCAGAACGAAGGTGCCTCCTTTGAAGAGCCCTAGGACGGCTCCAAAAAATTTATTTTTTAAGCCGACAATATTTCTTGCATTAATGAGAACATCTAAAGCACTCAGTGATCTTAATACACCCTCATAAGCCGGAGCCATTGGAGAGGGATTTTCTGAATCAACCCTAATATTAAGAAGCTTTGATAATAATAAAAGTGCAGCAACTAAAATTACGAAAAGTGCTATGAATGAGATAAAGTTTCTGAGTGATTCATTGGATATTAATGAATCAAATGTATTGAGATCTGAAAACACACCTAAATAGTTATAACTGATCACTGCAATGAGTAGAGTGATGATGACATTTGCGAAGGGTCGATTCAGTTCGTTAGGGTTTTGGTTGTTAGAAGAGGCACTCGCGATTCTGTATAGGCCTTTTTTAATAAGCCATATGCTCAGAAATATGCCTCCAAAGGATAGGGCATAAATCGACTGGTTGTCAGCACTAATCCAGTTGCTCAGAAAAGTTTTAGCAAAGGTTTCATAGTAAAGCCAGGCTATAACAATGGCGATAATGACAAAAATAAAGCTGATGACTTCCTTTGCTAGTCCTTGAATAAAGCCCCGGACTATAAAGACGATGAGAATAATTAAGGTAAGCCAATCCGACCAGGCTAGTAAGCTGATAGCACTCCAAATATTGTCAAAAAAATTGCCCATGAGCTCCCTGAAAGATAACTACAATTTTACAGCAGTTTTTTAGGCTTTGTCATTCTCTGCTTTGAGTAATCATAATTACAAGTTGTCAACAATCAGGGTAGCGTCAGCGATGGTGTAAAAAGAGCCAAAAATAACCACCCTTTGTATATTTTCCAGCGCTAATGACTTTTGTATGGCGCTATTCATATCCTCACAAATGGTTGTTGAGCTGGGGTCTGAGAACTTACTCTTGAGATCATTAGATTCGATCGCTCTCTCTGAGGATAGAGGGACCAGGTGCCAGTGCTGGATAGATTTGGATGCCAGGTTGACCATGTCGATGATGTCTTTGTCAATAAGCGCTGAAAAAATAGCCACCGTGCTCATTGGTGACTCCTCCAAGGTGTCAACTAGTGTTTTCACTGCTGCTGGGTTGTGTGCTACATCCAGAATAAAGATCTTGTCGCCGACATATTTTTTTTCAAAGCGCGCCTTGATTGTTGCATTCTTGACTCCCTCAATAATCATTTGATCTGTCACTTCGAAGCGATCCATCATCTTTTTAACTGCCTTGATTGCAACCGAGGCGTTGATTCTTTGGTGCGCTCCTTCAAGCCCTATTTCGTCTTGATAACCCTCTGAGACGAAGGTGATTGGAGCGCCAATCTCTTTGGCATAAGATAACAAACTTTGAGGGGGGTCTTGGTCGCCACAAATGCATGGCCTTGAGGTTCTCATGATGCCTGCCTTTTCTCTGCCAATGGCCTCTCTTGTGTCGCCAAGATAATCAGTGTGGTCAATGGCAATATTGGTAATCACGCTGACGTCATTATCGACCACGTTGACTGAGTCCAGTCTTCCACCAAGACCAACCTCTAGAATAGCAAGATCGATTTTGGCCTCAGCGAAGATGATCAATGCTGCTAGAGTTGAAAATTCAAAGTAAGTCAGAGTGACCTCTTGTCTTTTCGTTTCAATCAGCTCGAAGGCTTTGATGATTGTCTCGTCAGAGACTTCCTCACCATCAATCGCATAACGCTCGTTATACTTCAGTAAGTGTGGAGATGTTGAGCGCCCAATTTTGTATTTGGATTGACGATAGATGCTGTCAATAAAAGAGACGGTGGACCCTTTGCCGTTGGTGCCAGCGACTGTAATTACCTTATAAGGGACACCCTTTGGAAACAGTCTGTCATAGACGACTTGGACTCTGTCCAGCCCTAGAACGATTGTCTCTTCCATCAAGGATTCTTGCCAATTGAGCCAATCGTCGAGGGTGTGTTTGTCGTGCATGGTTGTGACTAAATTTTTTAAAGGCTTTAGTTTTACTTATCTTCCCAAAACTCGCCTTCGATGGTTTCATCTTTCTTAGTTTTTGGCTCGTCCGTTCCCGATCTATTAATGAATACTGAATTTCTAGATTTAAAGACTCGCTCTGCATTCTTTTCAAGAAAGTGGTTAATAAAATAATGTCTGCTCCATGGCATGAGTCCGAGCAGTCCGAGGCCATCCGTCAAAAAGCCAGGGGTTAATAAGAGGATTCCGGAAACCAAAATCACAACCCCTTCTAGCATTTCCATTGCTGGGGTTCTGCCCTCTGCCATGCTTTGTTGGGCTTTTGCCATGGTTGACCAGCCCTGCTGTCTAAGAAGGCTTGTGCCAATAAACGCAGTAATGACGACGAGGAGGACTGTCGAGAGCCCGCCTATCGCCTGACCGACACTGACCAGAACGTAAATTTCAGCAAGAGTGACTACAACAAATATAGGAAATAACATTTAACCCCCCTTTGTTTTTGTGAAGATAATATCCCAAACTCCGTGACCCAATTTTTGACCTCTATTTTCAAATTTTGTAAGTGGCCTATATTGAGGCCTTTCAGAATACATATGGTCGCCAGCGCGATTTTTAAAGTGCGGGTGAGATTCAAGCGTTTCCATGATGTGTTCCGCGTACTCCTCCCAGTCGGTTGCAACGTGAACCATTGCGTCGTTTATCAGTTTTATTGAAAGCAGGTCTAAAAAACTCTTTTGTACAATTCTACGCTTGTGATGCCTCTTTTTGTGCCAAGGATCAGGAAAAAATAATTGAAAATTGGAAATACTACCATCAGCGATATTGTTTTCGAGAACTTCGACCGCGTCCTCCTTGATCACCCTGAGGTTGTTGATACCCTTCTTGCTCGCCTCATTGACCAGCCTCCCAACACCAGCCTCATAGACCTCAATGCCCAAAAAGTTTTGGCCTGGCTCGTGAATGGCCATCTCTAGAAGGCTGTCACCATTGCCAAAGCCCACTTCAAGGGTAACCTCACTCTGATTGCCAAACACTGCCTCAAAGTTGAGAAGCGTCTTGTCAACATCAATCCCGTAATCAGCCCATAGCTCATTGAGTCCTAGTGATTGGCCTTTGGAGAGTCTTCCTGAGCGTTTCACAAAGCTCTGAATTTTTCGCAGATGTTTGGTCTCTGTCATAGTTGGTAATCAATAGTCAACGGAGAGTGGTCTGAGAAGCGCTCCTCTCTGTAGATTTCACAGGATCGCGCAGCCCCTGTAAGGTTTGAACTGACCACCTGATAATCAAGCCTCCATCCGGTATTGTTGGCCCAGGCCTGACCTCTGTTGGACCACCAGGTGTACTGGAACTCTTCCTGATTAATTTCTCTGAAGGAGTCTATAAAGCCGACTTCGTCATAAAGGATGTCGAGCCAGGCACGCTCCTCTGGAAGAAAGCCCGAATTCTTCTGGTTCGAGCGCCAATTTTTTAAATCAATTTTTTTGTGGGCGATGTTCCAGTCACCACAAATGATGTATTTCCTTCCATCTTTTTGCAGGTCCTTTAAGTGGGGCAGGAAACGCTCATAAATGAACTCCATTTTTAGGGCCTGCCTTTCCTCTTTTGAGGATCCAGATGGCAGATAGATTGATAGTACGCTAAGGTCACCAAAGTCGGCCTGAATAATTCTGCCCTCTGAGTTCATGTCATCCCAAGGACTAAAAGAAATCCTATCGGGATTTGATTTACAGTAGAGCCCGGTTCCGCTATAACCTTTGCGCTCAGCGCTGTGATAAAAGGTGTGCATATCATCGGGATAAAAGCGATCATCGAGCTGGTCCTCTTGCGCCTTAATCTCCTGGAGGCAGACAACGTCAGCGTTTTGTTTTTTTAGCCAATCGAAGAAGCCTTTTCTTTCAGCCGCCCGAATTCCATTGACATTAATTGTTATAATTCTCATTGCTCTCATTTTAATTGTTTAGGAATATTTGATGGAACAGTATCAGAAGGATTTTGTAGACTTCACATTGGAAACTGGCGTTCTAAAGTTTGGTGAGTTTACTCTCAAGTCTGGAAGGGTGAGTCCGTATTTTTTTAATGCAGGACTCTTTAATACAGGTAGCCATCTGTCTGAACTTGGAAAATTCTATGCCCATGCGATTGTGGCAAGTAGTCTCGAGTTCGATGTCTTGTTTGGTCCTGCCTACAAGGGTATACCATTGGCATCTGCTGCCTCTATAGCGCTGAATGACCAATTCAATCAGAGCATACCTTACAGCTTTAATCGAAAAGAGGTAAAAGATCATGGAGAGGGCGGAAGTATTGTTGGGCATCCCTTAGAGGGAGACATCCTCGTCATCGATGATGTCATTACAGCGGGCACTGCGATTCGAGAGGCTCAAGATATTATCAACAATTGCGGTGCTAAAGCCAAAGGGGTTATTGTGGCACTTGACCGTCAAGAAAAAGGTAAGGGAGAGCTCTCTGCCATACAAGAGGTTGAACAGATATTTGGAATGACAGTACTGAGCATCATCAATCTGTCACACATCATAGACTATCTGAGATCAAGCAACGACTCAAAGGTCCTAAATGATATAGAGAGCTATAGGACTCAGTACGGTATTAGTTAGAGTTTATTTGCAATGACTAGGCTTTTTTTAGTTTAATCTGAAGTAATAGATTTTATTTCTATTTCTGGTTCAACAGACATTCTTAATTTATTCGCTAGAAACCAAACTGCTCCAACCCCTAATGCCCACCAAATTATTTGCCATGCCCAAATGGATGGCATCCCTAAGATCCACTTATCAAAGCCAATATTGGGCTCACCAAAGGCCATATTTCCAAATACAGATCCTGGTCCAATAGCAAAAAACATCCATATCATTAATATAAGAGCGCCAATAGGTTTTGACCAACGGTCACTTGGTTTAATTTCGCTATGTTTTTTAAAAAAGTTATGGAAAGTTTGTCTATGGTTTTTTTCAGAGTCATTTGAAGCCATAAATGAAACAATTATACAAATTACAATATTAAAAAACATTCCCCATACTGCTGAATGTACATTCCACGGCCAAACTCCCCAAGGTAATGAACCCCCTGTTAGTTTTTGCCCAATTGGTTCTGTCAATATAACCGCTATAAGGCCAATACCCAGTCCAGCTGTAGCCCCACCCCGAGTAATCCATGGCAACCATGTAGCTCCAAGCAGTGATGGCCATAGTTGGAATGAGCATGCTATAGCCAAACTACCAAGGAGGAGTGTCGCCTCCATTGAGAAAGAAGCTAATAACATTCCACATAAGAAAACTAAACCTGTAAACAATCTAGCTGCTCCTAACTGTTTTTTATGATTGGAGTTTTTGTCAAAGTAGTGAACATAAATATCTCGCGATAAAATATTGCCAGTAGTTGACATGAATGAAGTAGCTGTTGCTTGCAGAGAGGCAATTGCACAGACAGCAAGAAAACCAACTAACCAGGGCGAACTATTTCCTAAAAGTTTAATAAATTGAATTACTAATTCAGTATGCTGTTCTTTTGAAATTTCAGGCAGGTAATTTGCAATTGCAAGACCAGCTTCGTTAACAGCAGCATTTGCACCTAGAAGGTTTGCGCTTACACCTATTAGAATTGAGAATATAAACAAAATAAATCCTACAACTGCAGCAGACCCCCAAATTTGATGAATGGCAAAACCTTTAGGGGATCGACTCGTAAACCCAAGCATAGTAAATGCAGGTGAAGACTGGATGCCCATAACTGAAAGTACAAAGGTTAATATCATTATTGATGTCCATGGCCCACCTTTTGGTATTTCAATACCTATACCATCAGTAAACTGAATGACACCAGGAATTGCAAAGTATCCTGGGAAGTTACCCCCTCCCATCCCTTTGGTTTCTCCTAAGTGACTTGAAACATCCTTTGAAATACTTGCAAGCCCTTGGTTCAGTTGATCAAAATTGCCAACTAGCTCTAAAGCAAATAAGCCTAGCAATACCATTCCTAAAACAAACAAAACAAACTGTATGACTGCAATTTTTAAAATGGCTTGCATTCCACCCATAATTGAATATAAAAGTACAAAGCCTGATAAAACCCACATGGCAAAATTTCTTGATAACATTCCATTTGTTAATTCACTAATTAGAAAACCTGAGGCACCAAATAACATTGCAACAAAAGGTATTCCAAATAGAAGAGCAATTCCAACTGAGATAATTCTTAAACCATCACTTTTATAGTAGGCTGAAAGCATTTCTCCTGAAGTGGTATATCCAAAACGTTTTCCTAACATCCATTGTCTTTTAAGTAAAACAACTCCAGAAATTGCTACTGTAATAGCAATAAATGAAGTATTTGCAAATTGAAAGCCATCTCTAAACACTAGCCCCGGGTGGGCAATAAATATCCATCCAGAAAAAGAAATTGCTGTTGCAGCAAGTGCAAAAACCCATGGAGATATATTTCTGTTAGACAGAAAAAAATCATCAGTTGTTACTATTTGTTTGCCTGCACGGACACCCCAAAATAAACAAAAAGCCCAGTATAGTCCAAGAAAAATAAATATCCAATTAACAACTTCAGTCATTTTTCTGCCCTTCTTAAATAGTTTTTTGATGACATTTCCATTCTCCTTTAGATAGAAATTTCCTCTATATTTGTGTTCTTATATGAGGGGATCTTGCATATAAAGCGACCATTGGAAGAATAAGTAGTCCAAATACAAATTGTTGTCCTTCATAACTCAACCCGATACCAACGAGGAATGAAGAAAGTACCTGAAGAACTAAAACACCTATAACTGTGAAACCATATCCACCCTTTCCACCTAGTAATGAAGTCCCTCCAACAACAACAGCTGCTATTGTTTGAAATAGGTAAGGGCCTCCAACGCCAACAAAACCACCGCCACTCCATCCAAGAAGAAGAACCCCTGTTAATGCTGAAATAAAGCCACCAATTGTAAAAACCCCTACCCAGTAAGTACGTTCAGAGATTGATAAACGTGCAGCTGAAGTGCGATTTCCACCTACAGCATACAAATTTCTCCCCCAAGTTGTATTTTTTAGAGCAACTATTAATAGTATTGAAAGAACAACCCAGATAATCACAACTGGAGGGATACTAATCCCCAAAAAAGTTCCATTTGCAGCTGCAATATTGGATAACCATTTAGGAACAACTCCAAAAACACTTCCACCAAAATCAGAGCCAATAGTTGTTAAGGCTTGGACTAAACCAGTAACAACAAAACCAACACCCAGAGTTAATATTAAGGCTTGCCCTTGAAGTCGAAAACTTAACAAGCCATTGATAAGTCCTACACCAATTCCAACCATTAATACAGCGATAATACAAATCCATGGAGGAAGGCCAAGATTGATTAAGTACATTAAGCCAATATTTGCAGCACCTATCACAAAACTTACTGATAAGTCTAGACCCCCTAGAAGAACCACAAGGGTTTGGCCAATGCATGCCAGTCCAAGGAATGATGCAAAAAGTAGCATTGATTTAAGATTTAAAGTTGAGATAAATCCATCAACAATCAATGAACCCATAATAAAAAGTCCAATCAGAACAGCTAAACCCATCATTGCACTCTTATTATTTTTGGCAACAGAGTTTGTGATAATCAGGACTAGTAATGTTAAGAAAAATACAACGAGTGTAAGAACATTTTTCCACTCAAAAAAATTATCCATTGCAAATGCTAGTGCAACAAAAGCAATAATCATTACTAAAATTCCAATAATTGCAAACTTATTACTTTTAATAAGATAACTAATATAGCTTTCATGATGTTCACTATCATCTAATATTTCTTCAGTTGAATCTTCAGTGGACAAAGTACTTTCTTCATCCTGATCTTCTTTGAATTGCCATCTGACTGAGAGGTGGTACCATCCCCAGAGGATAGAGCCAAAAATTGCAACTGTGTAAAGGATGATTAATTGAGAAGGAGTATTATCAATATAACCAAGCACAGCACTAATGCCTGAAATAATAACAGCAATAATGAATCCAAGCCACTTATAAAAAGAGAAGGCAGCTTTTCCCATTCTTCTATTTTCCACTTTCATGCCTCTTAATGACTAGCATACCCATTATTTATCCTTCCCATTTTTTAATAGCATCATCTCTGTGCTCACCTATTATGTAGGTGCTAATTATGTGCATCACATTTGGTGCAGAAATAATTGCAATAGCAATGACAGCAATGATTTGCCATAATGGCACCCCTATTGAATAAAACAGACCACCCCAAGCTATTACAGCAAAGGTTGGTATATACCAGTATTTCCAAAAGCTTTTAAAGCTAGTTTCACCCATTGCAAGACGTAAAAATATATGAAGTAAAACGACCATGAAAGCGCAATAGGCAATCTCCGAAACAATATTTAGTCCTTTGGATTCATTCATGACTCGCATTGGAGCACTGTATTCGATAATCTTGGCTGCTATAGGCTCTATTCCTGTTGGGATAATAGGATGCTGAGCATTTAGCACCTTGCCTGCAACTACAATGCTACCGTTTGCAACCTCATACATAGGAGTGCTGTCAGTTGCAAAGAAATACATAACAATTAAAGCTAATATAGATATAGCTCCTATAAACAAATTGTTAATGTTGTTGAATTTGTTTTTTACCATCGGAATTGTAATAATAAATAGTAGTGCAGCAACCAAAAGAATAGCGTAAGTTTCACCAGAAAAATTGCTAGCTAAATAGCCTTGATTTGCGTTCTCAAAGAACAACGCACCAACTGCAATAATCGGTATTGTGCAAATAAATAAAATTGTTGAAGTTCTTTTAGTCTGAACCTTAGTTTCAGGAAGCATAATAAGGATAATTAGTGATGTTAATAAAACTACACCAATAATTCCAATTATTGTATAGGTCGAGTTAGTAAGAGCATTAAAAGAAAAGTATTGTGATTGAGAAATTGACTCTAATCCAAATACACTCATAGAGTAATAATCTGTTCCAATGGTTTTTATATTTGATGATATTAAAGCTGAATCAGTTGGAGCTTCTGGATTAAAAATCAAACCTAAAGTAGTTACTATTAATACAATAACAAACCCAACCATCGGCGCACTAATATATTTGAATAATGTTCTTACAATATAAGAGATAACTGCTATTCCAACAACTAAAAATAAAATAATTGTGCCTGCTGAAAGTACATCATCTGACCCAGTTGAAGCTTTAGCTGCTGCAAATCTTTTAATACCCATTGACTGGTCCATTGATGCATGAACCATTACCCCAGCTGTGATTATTCCAAGAACTAAGAATACCAATCCGGGAGATAGCCCTCGAGCACGTTTTTGGAGTAATGGTATGGCAAGACTAATTAAAAGTGAAACAACTAACATAAGTCCATATGACATATCAGTTACAAAGGCTTGCATCTTGCCAAAGTTAAACGTTGAGAGTGCATAGGTAATTAAGAAAATATTAAGTGAGCCAAGTAATGCTCCAAAGGCGCTACCCCGACCACCAGCTAAACTTGCACCTCCCAGTACAAGGGCTGTAACAGCCATTAGAGTGTAGGTTGTACCTTGTGAAGGATCACCAGAACTAATTAATGAAGTGAAAGTTATAGCTGCAAGTCCGGCATAAACTCCACCAATTGCATGAGCTACAATTCGAACCAGGTTAACATTAACACCACTTGTATAGGCAGCTCGCTCATCTGACCCCATCATTTTTAAATTACCCCAAAAAGCAGTTTGAGCAAGCAAATACCATGCTGCTGTTGCTATAATTAATATGATTAAAACGGGTGAAACAATATTAATACCTGCGCCCCAATCATACATCCAGTCTGGTGCTAGTCCACTAGGACGCGGCATTATAATAAGATTCAAGCCAACCAAAGATAGATAACCACTCAGTGAAACAATAATGGGTTGCACTCTAACAAAAACAATAATCAGAGCCATTAATACTTGATATGCAACTCCAACACCAATTGCATATAAGAAAAGAGCAATTGGAGAATCCATGAAACCTAAGCCTATCAACTGAATCATTCCAACATTAATAAAGCTAAGTAATGGGCCAATTGATAAATCGACACTGGCACGCCCAGCCATTACGATTATAGTTAATGCATAAGTAGCTAAAATTAGTGGAGTTACTACGATAATGAGTCCTCCGAAGCCGGTGCTTGAGACCAAGTATGGCCCTCTGAGTGTGGCAAATATCAAAAGCAAAAAGAAAATAACTATCGGAACTATGAGATAGGTACTTGGGCTTGACTTTGATTTTTGTTTTTCAATTAATTCCATTGTTTTGGTTGGCGTTTAAGACTAATTTTTCATTCATTTCTTTGACATGAGTTTTTCGAACTGTGCAACATCTTTCTCGTTATATTCAAAAGTTTTAGATTCAGATGTATTAATTTTTTGATCTGATAAATTTTCTTCTTTTCGCACCTCAACATTTTGTTTATTGGTTTTATCCTGGGTCGATGACAGGTGTTTATTAAATAGCTCCTCATCAGAGTTCGTATAAGCTTCATTATTATTTCGATAGCTAGTTTTGCCTTTGTTTTTAATTAACTGCTCTCCAGAGGCAATGAGATTTGCAAACTTTATTGAATCATTTTCTGAATACTCATTTATTTCTGTATTTAGATCATTTTTTAATTTTTGATGATATTTTTTTCTGTTGCTATTTTTTTCTGTTGAAGTCAGAATATTATTAAATTGTTCTTCATCTTTGTCTGAAAAATTTTTCTTTGTAGAACTTGCAGAACTAGTCTTTTCAGTTTTTTTGTTAAAGTATTTGCTTATATTAGGTTTTGTCACTTTAGTCTCCACTTTATTATCAGACTGCTTCTTTAGAGTTTGATTTTTTAACTCAACTGATGCATTTTTTTTATTAGTGTGTTGAATATTGGGTTTTTTCTCAGGACTAGAATTTTGACGATGTCCGAACATAGATTCCAGCATGCCATCAGCATTAATTTGTTCATCTATAAAGGTTTCAAAAATGCTTCCTTCACGAAATACAACCACTCTTGAACAGAAACCAATAAACTCTTCGAGTTCACTTGACATGTAGACTACTGAATTGCCATCATCAGCAAACTCTCTTAATTGCTTGTAAAGATCCAACTTGGTGTTTAAGTCAATTCCTCTAGCAGGATCAAGTAGGATCAAAATCTTGGGCTGAGTTGCAAAAGCTCTTCCAAGCATAACTTTCTGTTGGTTGCCTCCACTTAAGGAAGTAATTAGGTTCTCTCTTGGACCAGTTTTAATTGCAAGTCGCTCAACCTCCCAATCAACAACATCATTTATAGCACCCCAGTCAATAAGCCTTACCCCTGGGATTTTGCTGAACTTATGGTACATAGAAATACCTAAATTCTCAACAATACTCAGGTTTGGAAGAATTCCTTCTCGCTTACGATCGCCTGAAACAAACTCAATATCATGTTGCATTGCTTCTTCAAGGCTTCGGATTGGGTAGAATTTATGACCATGATTAATGTTTACCTCTGTGAAACCATCAAAGGCATTAGTTACGCCAGCTAGAATTCGAACAAAATCATCTTGCCCATGTCCATCTAGTCCTGTAACTCCAACGATTTCACCCTTACGCAATTCAAAATTAGACTTTTCACTGTCAGACCAAACTTGCATATTTGTTGTTTTAAGAGAAACTTGAGAATATTTTGATTGATGTGCCGCATCTGTAGTCCTATCGCTCTTTTGTTCTTTTCCAGTCATTAAGCTTAAAAGGTTCTTTTCTGTAACCTCTTCTTTTTGTAAAACTCCAACATCAATACCATCACGCATAACTGTGCAGCGATCGCTTATTCTGACAAGTTCAGCTATTCGGTGGGACACAATGATAACTGCTGAGCCTTTATCACGTAATTCACGCATTTTGTCGAAAAGTCTTTCAGTAGAATCAAAATCTAAGGCAGCGGTAGACTCATCCAGAATTAGTACGTCAGGCTCTCTTAATAATCCTCTAGCAATAGTAATCCATGCTTTGATACTCAGAGGTAAGTTGCCTGCAGGCATTAATGGATCAATTTCTTCATCAGCAAGTTCACTTAATAGCTCTCTTGCTTTATCCTGCTTTTCTTTATCAGATAAGTTTTTAGTAATAAATCCATCAACACCAATAAATAAGTTATCAACTACTGATGCTTCATCAGCAACAAGCACTTCTTGGAATACCATAGCAACACCAAGGTTACGGGACTCTTTTGGTGTAGAAGGATGCGCACCTTTGATTGAAACTTTTCCAGAATCGATTGGTAAAACTCCAGCTAAAACCTTTGCAAGAGTACTTTTTCCACAACCATTTCCACCAATAATTGCATGTATTTCCCCAAAATAACCAGTAAAACTGACATTAGCTAGTGCTTTAGTTACTCCAAAGGATTTGTGAACATTCTTTACATACAGCTCACCAGGAAAAGTCTTTAATGCGCCTGAATCATCAGAAGCATTATCTTTTATTAAGTTTTGTTCCTTAATTTCCATGCAAAAAACATCCAAAAGTATAGGTACAGTTTACTACTATTACATACTATAGTCAATAGTATGTATTAATATCTATAATTAGGGTAAAAATGTACTTCAGTGAGGTACAATATATTGAAAACTAAATGAAATTTAATATAGATAAATTCTTGATTAAATAGCTTTTGAGAGGGTAAATTAAGAAATGAGTCATGAACTACTAAAGGGTAAAAATCTCAAAGAATACTTTTCTATTCTTTTTGTTAGGGCAGGAGTGCTTCCATGGTTTTTAGGTATTGCTTTAATTACTTTTACATTTGCTAGTAATAACTTTCTAACTCCTACTAACTTAGCTGCTATTGCGAGGCATTCAACTGATCTTATTTTAGTTGCTATGGCTCAAATGATTGTAATGCTAACTGCAGGTTTGGATTTTTCTGTGGGAGTTATACTAGCTATGACATCTGTAGTAGCATCGATGACGATGGTTGCCTTATGGTCTGGTTATGGTAATGGCTGGGAGGCTATTGCCATTGGATGTTTGACCGGCCTTTTTGTTGCTGCATGTATAGGCTTAGTTAATGGTATTGGTGTTGCGTTTTTTCGTGTTCCTCCTTTTATAATGACACTCGGCATGTCTTCTATTATTTTTGGCTTAGCCCTGACTATTACTGGCGGTATACCGATATATGGTGCTCCTGAATCGTTTACTAATATTTTTGGTTATGGAACATTTTTAGGCGTGTCTATAACTATTTGGATAACACTTTTATGTATTTCTTTCATTTTTATTTTTATTAATTTCACTAAAGTGGGAAGATATTTTTATGCTATTGGTGGAAATTTAAGAGCTGCTGAACTATCAGGAATAAATACGAGAGTTTATATTGTTGGTGCTTATGTCTTATCTGCCTTAATTACCGGTATTGCTGCTTTACTTATTACTGCTCGACTTGAAACTGGTGAGCCAAATATTGGTGCTAATTACCCGTTACTCTCAATTGCAGCTTGCGCAATTGGTGGGGTGAGTTTGCTTGGAGGGGTTGGCCGTGTTCAGAATGTAGTCCTGGGTGCTTTTTTTATTATCTTAATACAAAATGGCATGAATCTTATGAGGGTTGGGTCATATCTTCAAATGGTTGTAATTGGAGCATTGTTAATTGTTGCTATCGGTGCAGAATATTTTCGTCAACAGATGCTCTCAAAGGCAAAAAAATAACGAAGATATCTCTTTTAGAAGTCTATTCAATCTTTCTTTTAAATCATTTGATACACTCTAATAGGAAGTATTTAAAACATTTTAAAAATTATAAATAGATGGAATTAATCAAGCAAAACTTATTTAACAGATTGTCTTTAAATCAAAAAATATTATCACTTTTGGTAATTGAGTTTTTGGGCTTTATGGCTGTTATGCTTGTTGCTTTTTCCCAAATATATACTGTCGGTAATGAGACGAAGCAAATGTCATCGATTACTATTCCCTTGATTGAATCAGTCAATACCATCGATGAGAATGTTTATAAGCAAAGTTTAAGTGTAAAGGAGTTATTTATTACTGTTAACCAGATAGTTAATCAAGGTTCGGAAGAGGCAAGCTTTTATGATAAATTTAATCAATTATTGGAAAATGAAGATATTCAAACTGAATTTATTTTATCCAATCAAAATCTGAAGCAATCTATAGCAGATACCGAATCTTTTGTTAAGAGAGTCAGTAATGAAGGGATAGGCGACAAAGATATAATTAAAGTTCATAAAGAAAAACTACTTTCTGAGCTTTATGAGTTAAGAAAAGTTAATCAAATCTACTATCAGCTTGTAGTTGATAATTTATTTGCCGAAATAAATCTTGAAATACTCACAATTGATATAACTGATCTTGATTCAATTTCTGCTACTGAAAATAATTTAATGCTACAAGCGAACAGAGTAAGTAGCGAGTTAGAAGAAATCATCAATGCCTCTAAAGCACAAATAACATATGTAGAGCGAATTGCTATAAGTTATATCGTTATAACTTCTCTAATAGCTCTTCTATTTGTTATTTCTATGGTGTTGGTAATCGTCAGGATGAATATTTCAAAACCATTGCAATTACTAACAGACTCAATCAATAGATATACTCCTTTGCATAAGGTAGAGGAAATTGAAGATGAACAAAACATCCTCTCAAGAGAAGACGAACTAGGTCGAATGGGGCGAAGCTTTAATAGACTCAAAAAAGATTTATGGGAGCAGGGAGAGGGTCTACAGAATGCTAAATCTGATGCTGAAAGAGCTAACAAAGCCAAGTCAGTTTTTTTAGCATCAGCGAGCCATGACTTGCGTCAACCTTTAAATGCAATGCAAATGTATATTGCCGCTTTACAATCGAAAGTTAAGGATAAAGAGATATTGCGGATTATTGAAGATATAAACTCTGTCTCAATCTCAACTGCAAGGTTGTTAAATGCTCTTCTTGATGTCTCAGAATTAGAGGTAGGTGCAATCAAGCCAAGGCATGAAATTTTTTCAGTCAATAACATTTTGATTAGCATCTTTCAATCATTTCTTCCTCTTGCCAAAGACAAAGAATTAGATTTTAGAATAGTTCCATCCAGTCTCTATGTTGAAAGTGATCCAGCCTTATTAGAGCGTATTTTGGGAAATTTTATGTCTAACGCTATTCGCTATACTGACAAAGGTTCGGTTTTGATTGGATGTAGAAGGAAGGGCTCTGAAGTTTCAATTGAGGTATGGGATACTGGTTGTGGAATTTCTGATGATCAAATGTCATTAATTTATGAGGACTTTTATCAAGTTGAAAATAAGGAGCGTGATAGAGGTAAAGGCCTGGGTCTTGGGTTGGCACTTGCAAAACGTTTATCTTATAGTCTAGATCATACGATTGATAGTAAATCAAGCCTTGGAAGAGGCTCTTGCTTCTCTGTTCGTGTCGACTTAGCTGAAAATAAAGCTGATAAAAACAAAGATGAAATTTTTATGAATATTATGAACTTATCTGGGATAAATATTCTTTTAATTGAAGATGATATTGATGTTTTAAAAGCAACTAAGCAGCTCTTAGAGTCATGGGGTTGTAATGTTAAAACTGCCAGAAATAAAGATGAAGTTATGAATTTAATTAATGAGGATCCATATAAAAATCCAGATATTATCTTAGCGGATAACCGATTACCTGGTGACGCATCTGGTATTGATATTACCTATTTAATTCAAGAAAAATTACAGACCTCTATACCATGTGTCATTATGACAGGCGATGTAGAGCGAAGCCATGTTCAAGGGATAATCGATCAGGGTTTTCCTGTTTTATTGAAGCCAATTCAGCCAGCAAAGTTTAGAGCTATGCTATCGCACTTAATTCAGGCTTAAGTGGCGTGAGCTGGCTCAATTGCTGAGTTGAGAAAATAGTATTGTATGAGATGTTCATTGCAATCTTTAGCATCAAATTCAATGCATTTGTTCTTTTCACTAATAATATAAATTCTATGAGATAAATTTACTATTTCTGATAAGTCTGAAGAGATAAGTATGACTGCCCCTCCAGACTCACAAAACTCTTTTATTATTTCGTAAATAGCGACACGAGTACCAATATCAACTCCAACAGTTGGTTCGTCTAGAATAAAAAGTTGGACATCGCGAGCAAAACTTTTGGCAAGCATAACTTTTTGTTGAGTTCCACCAGAAAGTTGTTCTATTTTGTTTTCAATACCTTGACTATTAAAGTTGAGACGTTCACCAATTTTTTCGACAATATCTTTTTCTTTTTTTCTATTAACAATAAAGCCACTAGAAAATTTAGGCAGATCTAATGAGGGTAAAGAAATATTTTCTCTAATATTTTGCCCCATTACAAGGCCTTCTGCCCTCCTATCAGAGGGCAAATATAGCATTCCTCTATCAAGCATTGACCGTGGATTAAGATCATTAATTTGTTTTGAGCTATCAAATATCAAATCATCTAGATAAGTAATTTGACCTGCTGCAATTTTATCAATTCCAAAGCAGGCTCGCCCAATCGCAGATTTACCCGAGCCAGCTAGTCCTGCAATTCCTATAACTTCTCCTGCTTTAACATGAATTGAAACATCATCAATAAAACTATTGTTAATTTGTAAGTTTTTTATGTCAAGAAGTTTTCTTCCAGGTTGTTTTTTTATTTCAGGAAAAAAACTTGTAATATTCCTACCAGTTGCTAATTCTACTAATTTTTGTTCATTAATATTTTCTACAAAATCTGTATTGACTACATGGCCATCTTGAAGAATTGTAATTCGATTAGCAATCCTATAAATCTCATTCATTCGATGTGTAATATAGATAATTCCAATGCCTTCTTTTTTAAGAATTTCAATCATTGAAAAAAGTTGATTTGTTTCATTGTCAGCTAGTGATGATGTTGGCTCATCTAGAACCATGATCGCTGGCTTAGTATGAAACGCTTTCGCAATTTCAACCATTCTCTTTTCTGCATGGGATAAATTCACTATCTTTTCTTGAGGCTTGATAGAGAATTCAAGCTGATCCAAAGTGTCACAAGCTACTTGATGTAGCTTTTTTTTATTAAGAAAAAAACCTTTTGAGGTGTTTGATCCTAAGAATAAATTTTCTTCAACCGTAAGTTGGGGAACTAAGGAAAATTCTTGAAAAACTGCACTTATGCCTAGATCTTTGGCTTTATGAACAGAATGAATCTTTAATTCTTCATTATTGATGTTAATTTTTCCACTTGAGGGTCTTATGTCGCCAGTTATAATTTTAATTAATGTAGATTTACCAGCACCATTCTGTCCAAAAATTGCATGAACTTCTCCAGGATAAAGATCAAAATCGATATTTTTAAGGACAGCCGATCCAAAAAAATTTTTAGAAATTTTCTCAAGCTTTAATAAAGGGATATTGGTTTGTGACATTTTATTTCTTAGTATCAGTCTACTGAAAATTTTGGAGACCAGCCCTTTGGTGCAAGTGTTGTTGATGGATCAAATTTGTCATGTGTGTCTGGAGTTACAATTAAAATTTGTTGTTGAACGTGTTCAGTTATTCGACCGGTATTATTAAATTCTGGTCTTCCTAACGTTGCCATTTGCTTTCCCTCTAAAAGTCTTACTGTTTGATCCACAGCAATTATTGCTTGAGAAATCATTTGGTCTGATGGCGCCATTGAAATTAGACCACGTTTAATAAACATGTCAATACCAGGCGTGTAATATGTGGACACTAGTTTGATTTTTTTGCCGAGCTTTCTTGCTCTGAGTGCGCCAACAGCGGCCTCAATTGTGGTTCCAGTTCCTACAATATATTTGAAATCGGGTTCAGGTCCCGAGGCATGATTTAAAAGTGTTTCTTCAACCAATTTTAATTGGATGGCTTTTCCGGTATCACCCCAATTAGTTTCTAATATTCTAATGTTTGTGCCTTCAAGTGCACTTAGACATCCTTCATGAGAGGCGATAGACCAGCCAGCCCCAGGTGGGCCTGGAAACCATACTATATTTGTTTTTTCTTTTTTTAGTTTCTCCTGGTCAGCGACCCATTTACAAGAGGTGTAACCCATATTTACAAAACTTTGAAGAGAGTTGGCATCTACTTCAGTATTGATACCTGTAATAATAATAACAACTGGAATGCCTTTTTCTCTAATTAGTTCAATTTGTTTGGCGTTGCCATTGCTGGAAATAGGGCCAATAATTAAAGCGTCACCCTTATTATTTAGACAGTCATCAACTTGGTTTAACTGAGTAGCTAGATTTGTATATCCACCAGCCTCAAATAAGGTTATCTTTTGCTCAAGTCGCTTTCCTTCAGAAATAATTCCGTAGGCTACTCCAACCCAATAAGAATCTTTAAGGTGGGGAAAAGAAACGCATATATGATGCTTTTTCTTAACTTCAGATGCTTTAAGAGGCTCATACATTATTAATGGTAATTTATCTAATGCGTTTCTTTCATCAGTCCAGCAAGCTACATCACCATCGGTACAAGACAAATTAAAAACATTTACGTTTTGCGTCCAATAACTTCCATCATAGGCGTATACAAAATTAGGTGCATTAAGAAAAAAAAGAAAACTTAGTGCAGCAATTTTTAGCCTATTTTGTATTCGTTTAAGAAACATATTGATTAAGATAGGATTGCATTAATTTAAGAAATTAAATCTGACACTTTTTCTAAGTTAGTATAAATTGAAACAGCCTCTGTTCTATTTTTGACATTTAACTTTTTTAGAATTGCCGAAACATGCATTTTTATAGTGGGAATGGTCAGGTCTAATTCATCAGCTATAGCTTGATTTGACCTACCAAGACTAATTAAGTCAAGAACTTGCTTTTGTCTCTTTGATAAAGTATTGAAAGTATCAGTATTATTAGGTTGTTGATTGTTGGGCATAGGTTTCGTTTGAGGTTTTAGAACATGCGGCGGTATATAGACGCCACCAGAAAGAACCAATTGAATAGCACTAATAGTTACCTCAGGTGCAGAAGTTTTAGGTATGAAGCCAGAGGCGCCCAATGAAATCGAATTATGAATTGAATCAAAGTCTTCTTTAACTGAAACAATAACAATTGGAACGTCTGGAAATTGTTGAGTAATGTTTTTAATACTATCATTCCACATTCCCGGCATCATTAAATCAAGCAATACTAGATCAATTGAGAAATTCGATTGAAGGACATTAATTGTTTCATCAAAATTATTTGCTTGGAATATTTCGGCACTTGGAACTGCCATCTTAACAACTAATTCTAAGCCTCCTCGAACCAGGGCGTGATCATCAGCAATAACAATTTTATATTTGATTGGTCTTTTTTCATTTGTAATTTCCATGTTAGTTAATAGCTCCAAATAATGTATTGATAGTCAATATACAACTAAATTGTACAGTATTTATCAGACAAAATTAGCAATAGGTCTGCATACTTTTTAGTCAAATACATACTTTTTATAGATTAAATAAATAATACATACTTTAGTTGACTAATGTATGCATTGTGATATACTTAGACATACTTTAGACTATGTAATTATGTTTAAATTAGCTGAATAGTCAATAAAACAGGGCATTTTCTAGGGTAAGTAGATTTGGCAATCAAGCTTATCTATAAATAAAAAAAGGAGAGTAATTAATATGAATAAGTTAATAAAAATGATCATGGCTTGCATATTGTCATTAGGATTTTCCAGTATGGCATTTGCGGGTCTAGATGAAATACCATCTGACATTACTGATTCAGTATACAACATGGATTTGATGGATCCTATGCAGCCTCTGGATGAAAGTGCATTTAGAGACTGGAAAAGTGATCGTTCACCACCATGGACTGTTGGCTATGCTAGTACATATGCTGGAAATACATGGCGTAAAGGTGCTATGAATCGTTTAATGAATGAAATTAAACCTAAATGGCAGGAACTTGGATTACTGAATGACATAATTGTCACTCAGTCGAATCTTAAAGATGCATTACAGATTCAACAAATTAGACAACTAGTTGATCAGGGTGTTGATGCTATTATTATTTGTTGTTCAAACCCAACTGCTTTGAATCAGGCTATTAAGTATGCCTTTGATAGAGGTGTACCAGTCTTCTCATTTACTGGATATACAACATCACCACTTTCAGTTAATTCATCAGTTAACTACCATCAAGCAGGATTTGATGTTGGAACTTGGATGGCTGAAGAAGTTGGCGGTGAAGGAAATATTCTTGTAGTTGAGGGTATCCCTGGATACTCAGCTTCCGATTCACAAAATGCTGGAGTATTGGATGGTTTATCTAGATACCCTGGTATTAAAGTAACAGGTCAAATTGCACACATGTGGACTTCACAAGTGGGTCAAGCTGAAACACAAAAATGGCTTGCAACACATCCTGGACAACTGGATGGAATGGCAGTTCAGTCTTCTGGTGAAACAGGTGTTCTAGCTGCACTCCAACAATCAGGTCGTGAAATGGTGCCTTTATCTATTGGTGGTGAGCTTGGTGCACTATGTTACTGGCGTAATAACCCAGATTATATTAGTGCTGCAATTCAAACATGGCCTCCAGGCGATGATATAGAGCTTGGATGGAACATCATGATGAGAACTATGCAAGGACAAGGTCCTAAGATTCAGTCTATTTTAGTACCGCCTCAGAAAATAACCTATTCTGATGTTGAGGCTATGATGGGCGCTGATTGTGATCGTAATTCGACTGACTGGTATAACCCAGGAATTGATATTTGGGGTGGAAGTGATTATCTCGATAATTTCTTCTTAAGACCGGCCAACCCGGAGGAGTACGATCCGGACGCATAATATAGAGATGTTACATTGAGTTTGGATGACTGGATTTAAGATTTTTAATAACTCTTTCTTTTGGTTATCCAAGCTTTAAAAAGCCTTTAATGGTTATTTTTCAACCTCATTATTGGCAAAAATTTAGAAGTAAATTATTTAATTAAGAATTTTTTAACTAAGGATTTATATGAACACCACTTTATTACCAACTGACATTGTAGGTGCAACATTTTGGCTTCTCTCTATGGCATTGATTGGTGCATCAATCTTCTTTTTATTGGAAAGAAACAGGGTGGATGGAAGATGGCATACAACCATGACCCTTTTAGGGGTCACAATGTTGATTTCAGCAATATTCTATTACTATGTTCAAGGAATGTGGGTCGATACGGGTAAAGCACCAATTGTACTTCGATATTTAGATTGGATACTGACTCATTCTATGCAGGTAGTTCTTTTTTATGTCATTTTGACCGCAGTAACCAAAGTCTCATCTGCACTATTCTGGAGACTTTTAATTGGAACTTTAGTAATGGTGATTGGTGAGTTTTTAGGTACTGCTGGCTATATGAGCGCTACATTAGGATTTATTATTGGAATAGTGGGTTGGCTTTATATCCTTGGTGAGTTATACATGGGGGAGGCAAGTCGCTGCAATATTGAGAGTGGCAACGAGGCAACCCATATGGCATTTAATGGATTAAGGCTAATTCTAACTATTGGGTGGGCTATTTATCCTCTTGGCTATTTTATTAATAATCTTGGGGGTGGTGTAGATGTTAATAGCTTGAATATCATTTATAACTTAACTGACTTTTTAAACAAAATTATTTTTGGGTTTGTTGTCTATAGAGCTGCTATGAATGACACCCAAGCAAGACTAGATGAAATTAATAAATAGAAATAAATTTTTAAAGGAGAAAAAATCATGACTGGTGCAGACATCATTGCAACTATTATCTTGACAGCATTAGCAATAGCAATTTTTGTCTATTTGCTGCATTGGTTGTATCGAAGATCATCAAAAGAGGTTTCATTTGTAAGAACAGGGCTTCGAGGAGAGAAAGTTGTTATAAGTGGAGGAGCCTTTGTATTGCCAATTATTCATAATATTACATCTGTTGGAATGAGAACCTTGCGTATTGAGGTTATACGAGGAGGGGATAAATCCTTCATAACAAAAAATCGCATGCGTGTTGAAATAGTTGCTGAATTTTATGTTCGTGTTACTCCTAATAAAGAGGCAGTATCAATTGCAGCTGGAACACTTGGCAAAAGAACAATGGAACCTGAAAGTTTGAGGGATTTAGTGCAGGGTCGTTTTGTTGATGCACTTGGTATTGTTGCTGCGCAGATGTCAATGGAAGAGATTCAAGAGCAGCGTGGAGCCTATATTAAAGCAGTCAAAGATATTGTTGCTGAATCTTTAGGGTCGACAGGTCTTGAGTTAGAAGCTGTCTCATTAACTAGTGTTGATCAGGCTGGATTAGAAGTGTTTGATCCTTCAAATGCATTTGATGCCGAAGGTTTGACTCAGTTAACAGAGCAAATTGAAGCTGGAAAGAAGAAGCGTAATGATATTGAACAAGATACATCAATAAGAATTAGAAGTAAGAACCTAGAGGCAGAGCAAAAAGCGCTAGAAATCGATCAAGATAGAGAATTTTCTAGATTACTTCAAGAGCGTGAAATTGCTAAGCAAAGAGATAAGGAGCGCACTGAAATGGCTATTGAAACTGCCAAGCAAGAGCGATTAGCAGAAGAAGCAAGAATAAAGGCTGAAGAGGACATCGAGAAAACTCGTATTCAGCAACAAGATACCATTGAAGTTGAGCGATCTTTACGTGAACATGAACTAACTCTACAAATTGAAGAGCGCAAGAAACTTCGCAATGAGATAGAGAGACAGACAGAGATTGATATTAAAGAAAAGAATCTTGAAGCTGAAATAAGATCTTTAGAAATTAAAAAAGAAAATGAGTTTGCAAGACTTAAGCAAGAAGAAGAAATAGCATCTCAAAGAGCTAGACAAAAGGCTGAGGTTCTCAAGGTTGAATCAGATAAATACATAGAAGCTGAGCAAGCTCAAATAAAAGCCCAGGAAGAAGTGAAAAAACTTCAGATTGAACAACAACGAATCATAGAAGTTACCAGAATAGAAAATGATCAACAGGCTCAGGCTTCAGAAATTAAAAAGAGAAAAAATCTTGAAATTGAAGAAAAAGACCGTGAATTGGAAGTCATTGCTAAAACAGTTGAAGTTTTAAGCGCAGTTGAAGATAAAGAGCATGCAAGAGCACAAGCAGTAGTTGCAGAGGAGCAGGTTCTTTCTGCACAAGAAGTTGAAGTTGCAGAGCGTGATAAAAAACTGCAATTAATTAATGCTGAAAAGGAAGGTGAGAGTGAAGCAATTCAAATCACCACACGTGCAAGAGCTGAAAAAGAAGCTGCTCAGGAGCACGAGCAAGCTGAAAAGCATACTTCATTGGCAAGTAAGCTTCGATATGAGATTGATGCTGCTGGAAAGTTAATGCTCAATGAGGCTGAAAATGTTCGAAGTGATGAAAGCAGACAAAGTGATCTCAGAATGGAATTGGCTAGAAATCTTGATTCAATTATTCGAGAGGCTGTGAAACCAATGGAGAATATTGATGATATCAAAATCTATGAATTGAATGGAATGCCAGGATTTAATTCAAATCATGGTAACTCTGAGTTTGTTGGACCTGTATCTAATGATGGGGGAGGTTTGCCAGAAAATATTGTGAATGCAGCTATGCGTTATAGGGCTCAAGTTCCATTTATTGATAACCTTCTTGATGAAATTGGAATGTCTTCCAAAGAGATTAGCAATATCAAGAACTTGCTTGGCGATTATAAAAAAGATGAAAAAAAGGATGAAGATATAGAAGGCGAAATATCCTAATTAATTTAACTTTTTAATTGATGAAATTTGAGGAAATATTATGTTAAGAATTACTGGTTATAGTGACAAATACTCTGTTTGTCCTGGAGATAATATAAAGTTTTATATTAACTCTGAAGAAAATGAAGTTTACGAAACTCAAATAGT
>Ga0315330_10000402_pt1 | contig 26296 bp, 17 predicted proteins | sample M140m34915metaG_FD_203453 | JGI IMG/M metagenome (GOLD analysis project Ga0315330, IMG submission 203453) | Ammonia-oxidizing marine archaeal communities from Monterey Bay, California, United States - M1 40m 34915 | ecosystem: Environmental > Aquatic > Marine > Intertidal zone | place: USA...
ATTAATTCCATCATTGAATCAACCTACACCTCCTGCTGCGCCTTTATACGCTACAGGGGTAGGTCATGTAGGACCTAAAAGTTCTATTTCTTTTTATGCTTATAATATACCAACTTATACAAAAGGTCCAGATGGAAGACTTCCAGGATCAAACTTTGCTCCAGGAGAACCATGGTTTGATGGAGCAAATCCATCAGAGGTTCCTTTATCAAACCCTAGTGGTTCTACTTATTCACATACCGTTGGTGGTGGTGCTATTGTATTAGAACCAAGTGGAAATAGACTACTATATGCCGATAGTCAATATGCCGGAAATGAAACACCATATGAATTAAATTTTTATCTTAGATCTGGTGGTGCTACGGGTGCTGTTGATAACAATACAGATTGGGTTGAATTACACCAAAAGGAAGAACCAATACTTTCACTACAAAACGAAAGATTAATTAGAGTAAACGCACCTATCCAATGGAAAACAAATGATCGATCACAAAAAGGTCCTGCTATTTTGGATACAGAAGCCGCCCCAGGTGTTTCTGGTGGATACAGAAAATCAGCATTTATAACCACCCCAGATAACAACCATGTTATGACGTATGACCCTACTGCTTTTGGTCCTGGATTAGGTGGATGGGTTAATAAAGACGCAGCCTCATTAGGATTTGGTGGTTCAGAAGCGGCGATGTTCGATTATAAACTTGATAATGTAAACAATACTGGATTTGACACTACCGCTATAGTGCCAAATAAAGGCTTACGTTTTAATACAATACTAGACCCAGCAACCCCAACAACAACACCAACAAATATTGATGAGATGTATATTTATTCTAAGGATTTTGACAACGACCAGCCAGGAAGATTTTTAGCATTAGTTCAATCAATTGATGGGGGGCCAGGTGGACCAAAAGCCACTATACATTTAGATAATCCAGCTACAACAAATCCAGCAGATGATGGTATTAATCTTAGTGTTATAAATATTAAAGCTCTGGATACTGCCGGAAATCAGTATACTAATTTTACAGATCCATTGGTAAGTTGGTTCGCTTTGGATGTTGATTATCTAAGCAATGGTGCTAATTGGGCTACTGCCTTTCAAGACGATCAAAACATCAACTTAAATATTTATTTAAGAGGACAAAAAGGAGTTCAAGGTGATGATGGTCCACAAGGTCCACAAGGAAATGATGGACCACAAGGTCCACAGGGAGTTGGACCTCAAGGACCTCAAGGTGATGATGGACCACAAGGACCCCAAGGTATAGGAGCCCAAGGACCTCAAGGTGATGATGGACCACAAGGACCCCAAGGTATAGGAGCCCAAGGACCACAGGGAATAGTAGGTCCACAAGGACCCCAAGGTGTAGGAGCCCAAGGTCCTCAAGGCGATGGTGGTCCTCAGGGTCCACAAGGTATAAAAGGATTTGATGCTAATTCGTCATTATGGAAATGGAATTCCTCAGCGGGGAACGCGTACATTACCGGGGAGGATGCAAATGGTAATTATACAGCTACCAAAAGTCTAATTTCTAATTTTTTAATAGACGATGATGACGGTTTGGGTAATAATTTAAGTCAATGGATCCAATTTATAGAAGAAAATGATATTATTTATGTAAGACATAAAGATAATATAGATGATGTTGTGTATTTTGAAGCCCAAGACAATCCAGTTCCCTTAGGCGGTCCTACCGGCGGATTTTCAATTAATGTAAATTATATTGATGGAAGTGCTGGTCCATTGGTTATCGGTGAAATATTTTATGTTGGATATGTTAAAAGTGGTCCCGCTGGAGCACTAGGAACAACATCATCCGCGCTAAGAGTTTCCCTTCCTATATCAACTGATTCAGCCGCAATTGGAAACCCGGTACCCGGGCAAGCTATTCCAGGAGAACAAACGATTCCCACAAATGGCAATAATGCCACCCCATATGTATCAATTAAATACGGAAGTGGAGCAGGAAATCTAGGAGATCCTGGGATAAATTATATTGATAGTGGTGCTTTCTTTTATAACGTCGGGTTCAATCGAGTCGAATTCCAAAAAGATATGAAAATTAAAGTAAATTACGTAACAACAATTCGTGCTGGTGACGTTGATTGTAATTATACTTGTTTTGTTAGATTGAGGCACGCACCTATTCAACCACCCGCTAACCCCAACGCGTGGAATGTGTTACGCCAATCCTATGTAAGTGCTGAAATTGATAGAATAGGTCCCGTGGGAGGTTCTCCAACACCACCAAATCCAAAACAATCATGCACTGGTGATTACATTTTAGATGTAAAACAAGGTGATTGGTTAGACGTTCAAATTTCTGTTAACAGAATTAATGGAGCGGGAGATATGGTATTTGTCACACAAAGCACTAGTCTTTCTATTATTGACATATTAGGAGGAGAAGTAGGTCCACAAGGGCCTCAAGGACCACAGGGAGCAGGACCTCAAGGACCTCAGGGTGATGCCGGACCTCAAGGAGCTCAGGGTGATGCTGGACCTCAAGGACCACAGGGAGTAGGACCTCAAGGACCTCAGGGTGATGCTGGGCCTCAAGGAGCTCAAGGTGACGCTGGTCCCCAAGGAGCTCAAGGTGATGCTGGACCCCAAGGAGCTCAAGGTGACGCTGGACCTCAAGGAGCTCAAGGTGATGCTGGTCCCCAAGGAGCTCAAGGTGATGCCGGTCCCCAAGGAGCTCAAGGAGATGCTGGTCCTCAAGGAGCTCAAGGTGATGCTGGTCCCCAAGGAGCTCAAGGTGATGCTGGTCCCCAAGGAGCTCAAGGAGATGCCGGTCCTCAAGGAGCTCAAGGTGATGCTGGTCCCCAAGGACCACAAGGTATTCAGGGTATAATAGGATTTGATGGAAATTCGTCTATGTGGCAATACTCTACACAACTGGGTCTATCCACGAATCAGTTCGCTGTTGGAACTGGTTTATTTGGATTATCTTCGACTAATACAAAGAGTGTAGTAAATGGTATACGCATACATAAAACGGACAATGTAACAGTTACTCCACAGTTAGAACAATGGTTATTATTTTGTGATGTAGGTTCAACTATCTATATAAGACGTGTTAACTTCGTTCAAGAAGTAGCGTATTATACCGTTACAAATAGGATTGATAGTTTTAATGGCGGTCAAGAAGTTAAGTATTTGGTTACATATATAGATGGAGATGGCACTCCGTCCGTTCCTATTCCTGGTGAAGATGTATTTCAAGTTGGAGAAGACTATTACATCGGTTATATTAATAATTCTTCTAATTCACCAATGAATGGTGCTAGATGGATATCTAATAATAATAATACCCCAAGTGATCCTGGTAAATTTGCTTTAGTTTCTAACTCCATCCCTCCCGGTCAAATTCCTGGATGGGATAATGTTAATAGCATAGTTATAAATGACACACCTTTAGCATTTACCCCAAATGCTATTAATGCTAGTGGAAGTAATTTTGCTAATTGGATAAATTCTATAAGAGAAGATTCTATACTTACAATTAGACAACGGGGAAATCCCAATAACTTTGGTATATATAGAGTTTCAGGTTCTTGGTCTCCGTTACCAGTAGGCGCTCAAACATGTTATCAAAATGGTTTAGTATATATTACTAGTAATAATGATGGTGCACCACTCCCACCTACTCAACCATCTGGTGCGCCTGGTGAAAAAGGATTTATGATAGCACAACACACGGTTGGTTCTGGTGCGCCAATAGCTTTTGATCTAGATTATGAATTTGAAATTGGGTTTTCATCGGCTGGAGAGCAAGGACCACAAGGTCCTCAAGGTCCTGCGGGTGACGATGGCGGTATTCCATCGTCAATTAGAAAATCTGTAGTCGGAGATGCCACAACCACATCTGGACCGCCGAATTTAAAATTCGAAGGAGGAAGTTTCATTCAAGGTCTTTTATTTCCAGACGGATTAGATACCGTAATTACCTCAGGAACTCCTCAAACCTATAACGGAAATGGTGTTGATTTTATATATCCACCTACTGTTGCGGGAACTAATACATCTTGGGATACCGGAAAAATAATAGCATGGGCTAATTGGCCTTACAGTGCTCCATCTGCTTTCGAACCTTTTACTTGGATTGAAACCAAAAATAATATTAATGCTGAGATTAATTATGGTATTCTCACTACTTTAGAGGGTAATGGTACTAATCAAAACGACTATAAAGGTGAGATTATTACATTTTTTATTATGAAATGTCCTGCTGCCGGTGACGAAAATAATTTCAACGACTGGCGAATGATATTCCAAAGTAAATTTACAATTTCAAAAGAATTTAAAAGACCTCAAGGATCACTGGGCGATCCTTACGATTGGTCTATATTCTCTCAGAACGCGGCCGGAGTAGACGCAGGAGAGGGACACGTTGATAGTGAATTAGGTCATATAATAGTTCCTTTAAAAGGAGGTGATAAAATAGCATTATTTGTCGAGAGAGCTTATAATAATAGTGGTGGGCCTACGAATTATGTGCCACCTCCTCTTATTTTAGTTAATGGTTCATTCTTATCAATTACTGATTTGACTGGTGGACAAGATGGTCCTCAAGGTGATGCCGGTCCACAAGGTCCACAAGGTGCACAGGGACCTCAAGGAGCTCAGGGTCCAACAGCAGATGGAGGCATTATTCCATATGAACCATTTAATTTAAATAATACTGATAACACATTCCAAATCTCGTCAGGTATTAGTACTGGTGGTCCAAATGGGTTTGGAGAAAGTCCAGTTTATTTCGTTCAGTTTATAGCACCTAGCACTGGCTTTTATAAAGAATTTACAGTATATCATCAAAAACCATTTGGTAATACTCAAATAATGGCAGGACATCTTGGTGTAGCAATTTATAGTAACCGGGATGATCTAGCACCCGCATCAGGTCACCCTGGTATACCACATCGATTAAGAGGAAGCGGCATCAAAACAATAAGCCTCACACAGCATGAAGGATATCATAGAATTTCCTTAGAAGGAAATGGTGCGGATTTAGTTATTGGAGAGAAATATTGGGCTGCTATAGCATACCAAAATTTTGTTCCTCAAATGAATGGAAATTGGCAAGTTCCGTATGAATCTAATTATGATCCAGATTGGAAAGTTTGTATAACTATTAAGAATCTTTTGATACATAATAGTGCTGGAACTACTGGCACCCAACCTGAATTCGCACTGGCAACTGGATTAACAACTGTTCCAGCAGATGACAATGGAAGTCCAAATCTGGTATACAGAGCAGCACCAAATTTCTGGTTTAGAATAGAAGATATTAATTCAAGTGTTGGTGGTCCAGGTCCAACAGGTCCACAAGGTCCACAAGGTCCTGATGGAGGTGGATCAAATGGAGCAATGAGTGTTTCTTTTTATAAATCATTAAGAGTACTATCTACAAAATGGGGACCAGGTCAGGAACCACCAACGGCAAACGGTGTAGCAAATGTCCAAAATTATACATTAATTAATGATACAATAGGAACATCATCAAATTTAAATTTACAACAATTTGAATTTCTACAGGTAAGTGCTCTGGGTAATAATGTACCTCAAGGTGGAATGGGAGGAGGAGATGCAGGTTGGCCTAATGTTCCACACGACGCTTATAGTAATGCTGGTATTCCAACAGTTAATGGAACTACTTGGAGTGGTAATAATGGTGGAAACACTTTAGGTCCTCCAAATACAAATAGGAATCATAATAATTTCTATGGATATAGAATACCATATGATGGTGTTTTATTAGGATTTTCTATTGATTTTTGTGAAAAAGCGAACAATGGTTTATTTAATGTATTTTATTGGGACCCACAGGGCTCCTGTGTCTTTTGTACTGGTGGACCAATAATAGGACAAGGAAATACTACTGGTTATACTAGTGGAAATACTGTATTTTCACTTCGAAATGAAGTAGAAGTTAAAGCAAATGGATATTTATTTGCCGCACAGGATTTATCATATGAACCAGGTGGCACCAATTTTGGTTTAGTAAATAGTTGGCTTGGTGGAGCTTCAGGACATACACACATTACAGCATATTTAAAATTTAATAGCACATAATTATTGATAATTATATAATATTTATTTATTTGTAAATATTATATAAATGGGATCCAATACTCCAGACACAAAAACCTTTCCTTGGTTAAGAGATGTTAGTATGAACAATCTAGCCATTGGAACCATTTGGTTTAGAGACGGTACATCATTAAACTCAAAAAATGATATTCGATTATTAACAGCAGATGGTGCTTTAACATATACATATAAAGTTGACACAGATACAATTGATTTAGATTTAACAAGAACACAACCTATAGGTGTATTTCATTTTAACGATTCAGATCAGGAATCAGCAACAAATATATTTATTTCGAAATCTAATAGTCCTCCAACTGATGGAACTCCGATAGATTTAACAGATTTTTACAATTACATAGCAACTATTAATAATGGTATTCCAGGAGAAACAAAAGCTTTTGTGTCATTGAGTGATAAAACAGACGTAAGTAAACAATTAGTATACAAAATAACCGGTATAAGTGTATTTCCAAATCAATCATTCGGATTAGGTATACAATTAGTATATTCAACTGGAACTAATCCATTTAGTAATGATGAAGATGTGACACTAAGTTTTGCGATAGCAGGAAATAGAGGTACAACCGGTCCCCAAGGACCACTGGGACAACAGGGACCACTTGGACCACAGGGACCACAGGGTATAGGTCCACAAGGTCCAGAAGGTCCACAAGGCATTGGAATACAAGGCCCACAAGGTCCTCAGGGAATTGGAGCTCAAGGTCCACAAGGTCCTCCGGTAGATGGCGGTGGTGTTATGCCTTATGAACCATTTAGTAATATAATCGGTCTTGGGGCAGTGTCTTTAACTCACCAAGTTATATATTGTAATCAATTTATAGCACCTACTTCTGGGAATTACAGCCATCTTACCATACATACAACTAAAGACAGTCATAGTGCTTATGATGGAAAACTAGCATGTGCGATTTATGGTAATCTTCCTTCGTCTAATGAGGCTACAAATAATTCTGGTTTACCAGGTTCTCTCATAGCATTCAAAATAAATGATTATACTAGCACACCTATAGATTTACGAAGAACATATGTTACATTTGAATTTCCATCTCCTTTACAGTCACTTAATGCTAATACGTTATACTGGATAGCTATTGCCAGATTTAGCTCTTCTAAAAATATTGCATTTTCAAATCATGCCGATTACGCAAATGATAGAAGATTAGCAGTTCATTCGAGGGCAAATAATGGGTTCGATGGAAATATTATGCCTTCATTATTTGACCCTACTGATTATGAAAAACAAAGTGATGTAGCTTATTGGTTTAGATTATATAATATAAATGGCGCATTAGGTAAGGGAGAAAAAGGAGATACTGGTTCACAAGGACCTCAAGGTCCACAGGGAATTGGGGCACAAGGTCCACAAGGAGTTATAGGAGCCCAGGGGCCACAAGGTATTGATGGTAATTTTGGTGGTGCCTCATTTGATTATACACATAGAGGAAATCCTGGTTCTGCCCCACAAATTAGTCCTTTGCTCGATGGAACCGTATTTTTAGGAGGAATTAGTCCAACACAAAATAATTCCTCATATATTCAATTATCCGAAAGTGATGATGCTGGAAATAGTATTGATAATTTTATTCGAAGTATTAGTCTTGTAGAAGGAGATATAAAGGGACATATTAGAGTCTCAGAGAAGGATAATCCTTCTGAATTTATTTTCTTTTCAATAACATCCGCTAACTATTCTAGTGCAAGTGGCTCTTGGATATTATTAGTTACACCTTTAAGTTTTAGTGTCCCAGATCCTTTTACAAGTACTCAAGACGTTTTATTAAGTTTTGCCATGGTTGGAACAAAAGGAGATATAGGTCCACAGGGGGCTCAAGGACCACAAGGTGTAGGAGCTCAAGGGCCGCAAGGACCTCAAGGTATTGGAACACAAGGCCCACAAGGTCCAGAAGGTCCACAAGGCATTGGAATACAAGGCCCACAAGGACCCCAAGGTGTAGGAGCTCAGGGTCCACAAGGACCACAAGGTGTAGGAGATCAGGGTCCACAGGGACCACAAGGTGTAGGAGATCAGGGTCCACAAGGTGAGTATGGAATTCCTACAAATTCTTCCCTATGGGAAATATCAACATCATCATTGAATATAACAAACGGACAATTTAAACTTTTAGATTTTAATGGCAATGAAGCGTCCACATTTACATCTACAATAACAATAAGATTAGCTCAATCTTCATCTCTAGGAAATACATCATTGTGGTTAAGCCTTGCCACAGCAGGTGATACATTAACTATTAGATTATCTACAAATCCAATTGTATTTTGTATATTCAATATAACAGCCATTGTACCAGTTGGTGTAGGAAATAACGCGTACTATAATATATTTGGTCTTCCGGTTAGTTTTTCAAATGGCACTTTAACAGATGGTTCGTCATTTTCAATAGGTTATGACAAAAGAGGTTCTCGTGGCCCACAAGGCCCACAAGGTGTAGGGTCGGTAGGACCACAAGGGGCTCAAGGTCCTCAGGGCATAGGATCTATAGGTCCTCAAGGTCCTCAAGGTATAGGTCCACAAGGTCCACTAGGTCCACAAGGTCCAGATGGTATAGGAGCACAAGGTCCACTGGGTCCACAAGGTCCTCAAGGTCAAGGCGGAGCTCAGGGACCTCAAGGACAAGATGGATTTGATGGAAATTCTACTTTATATACTCCATCGACAACATCTAACGCAACAGTTTCTGCTGGTGAACTAAAATTATATTCACTTTTCCCTAGTGCTGGAAGTACTACAAATTATATCACTACTCAATTAGTAGTAGTTTCAGAAGAAGATAATTTTGGAGCTTCGTTTGGAACATGGTTAGCTGAAATACAACAAAATGATATATTAACTATAAGAAATTCTACCAATCCTAATAATTATGCTATATATAAAGTGAATTTCATTCAACACTTTTTGGTACCGGGAGGAACAGGTTACAGGTCTTTTTCTGTAACACATTTAGGTTCTAATGGAACTTATTCTACAGCAGAAAAATATATGGTTGGTTATATTAAATCTGCTGTTGGCTCACAAGGTCCACAAGGAATTACAGGTCCACAAGGTCCACAAGGTATCGACGGTCCACAAGGTATTATTGGGCCACAAGGTATTATTGGTCCACAAGGTATTGATGGTCCTCAAGGTATTAAAGGTGAGGATTTTAAATTTGAGGATCTTACACTCCTACAATTAGAGTTATTAAGAGGTGCACAGGGTCCACAAGGACCACAAGGTCTTGGTGGGTCTGAAGGAGCGCAAGGTCCTGTTGGAGCTCAAGGTGAAAAAGGTCCTGCTGGTCCACAAGGGGAAGTATCTCCAGATACACTACAATTTTCTTATAATAATAGTAGCGCAACAGACGCAAATCCAGGTGAAGGAAAATTTAGCAATGGCTCATTATCTTGGACGTCTGTTCTTGGTACTGGTAGTATATATATCGCACACACGCAAAATACCGGAACAGATAGTCTGGGTTGGCATAATCAAATACTTTTAGGTCAAAGAGATGGAACCCTTAATATTGTTTCAAAAACAAATCCAGATGTATATTTATATTTTAGAATCACTGAACCAGGACTTCCTAGTCCTAATCAAGGAGATTATAGAAAATATATAGGACAAGTTGTAGGAAACGGCTCATCAACACCAAATAATAATGAAAGTTTTTTAATTAGTTTTACTAGATCAGGAATAAACGGTCTAAACGGTTCACAAGGTCCAGAAGGTCAAGAAGGACCACAGGGTCCTCAAGGTTTACAAGGTCCTCGGGGAGCTCAAGGAGCACAAGGACCTCAGGGAGCTGGGCCCCAGGGTATTACGGGTCCACAAGGTATTACGGGTCCACAAGGTATTGATGGTCCACAAGGTATTGATGGCCCACAAGGTATTGATGGTCCTCAAGGTATTGATGGTCCTCAAGGTATTGATGGTCCACAAGGTATTAAGGGTCCACAAGGTCTAATTGGACCTGTTGCTAATTCAAGAAAATTTATATATAGCACTAGCACAGTGCTTGGTATTAATATATTTTCTGGTTATTTAAAAGATAATGGTGCCTGGAATAGTGGAACAATTACCAAATTTAATATAAGTCATACAGACAATGATGGAAATAATGTTGAAAGTTGGTTAAATTTTATTCACGAAATGTCTGAATCAATAGGACAAGGTGGAATAATAGAATTTAGAGTAAGTGAATTAAAATTTGTATTATTTAATTTAACAAGTTCTGAACTTTCACTTCCAACACACAATTATAAAAGTTTTACAGGAACAAAAATAAGTAACGGATCACAAAATCCCGTAGATAATGATGTTGTAACTGTTAATTTTATACCAAAAAGTAAAGACGGAAATGATGGACCATTGGGACCACAAGGAAACCAAGGTCCTCAAGGTGTTGTTGGAGCCCAAGGTGTTGTTGGAGCCCAAGGTGTTGTTGGAGCCCAAGGCATTGATGGTCCACAAGGTATTGATGGTCCACAAGGTGTTGCTGGTCCTCAAGGTAATAAAGGTGAGGATTTTATATTTGATGATTTTACACCACAACAATTAACACAAATAACTGGAGCACAGGGACCCCAAGGTGTTGTCGGGGCTCAAGGCGTTGTTGGAGCTCAAGGTATTGAAGGCCCACAAGGGGTTGTCGGGGCTCAAGGTGTTGTTGGAGATAAAGGACCACAAGGAGTAATAGGACTTCAAGGTCCTCAAGGTGTTGTTGGAGCTCAAGGTGTTGTTGGAGATCAAGGACCACAAGGAGTAATAGGACTTCAAGGTCCTCAAGGTGTTGTTGGACAAAAGGGTGAGGTCGGAGCTCAGGGAGTTGTTGGAGCTCAAGGTGTTGAAGGTCCACAAGGAGTAATAGGACTTCAAGGTCCTCAAGGTGTTGTTGGACAAAAGGGTGAGGTCGGAGCCCAAGGTGTTGTTGGAGCTCAAGGTGTTGAAGGTCCACAAGGTATAGGGGCTCAAGGACCACAAGGTGTTTCTGGAGCTCAAGGTGTTGACGGTCCACAAGGAGTAGTTGGCGCACAGGGAGTGATAGGACTTCAAGGAAACACTGGTCCTGTTGGAGCTCAAGGATCTCAAGGTATTGTCGGTCCTCAAGGTATTGAAGGTCCTCAAGGTGATGTTGGTATTCAGGGACCAAAAGGGTTCTTTGCTGGTGGTGCTTCTTTTGCTTTTAAATACAGAACAACATTGTCTAGTGCGCCCGGAGACGACCCAGGTCCAGGAAGGTTTCATTTAAAAAACGGGGATAGTATAAGTGATAATAATGGCACTCATGAAAGCATAAGGATGGATAAATTCTCGTTGCTGCCATCTGAATTGCCCACTGCTCTCGCACAGTTTAATATGAATCCATATATGAATAATATAAAAACAAGAGGTCCAAGTAGTTATGACCCGGATTCACTTCAAAGATTCGGTTCTATGAGAATTCATTCAATGGATCCGAATAATACTTCTTTTATTGTTTTTAATATTCGATGGTTAGGCTTTACAACTGTAGTCATTTCTAATGGTAATCAGCATAGTGTTGACTATTGGAATATAATTGGAGAATATGCTGGTGGTTATAATGGTTCTGGAAATGGGGCGTCAATATTCGATGATGATGAAGTAATATTAGTTCATTTTAGTGAGTTAGGGCAAGGAGATGTTGGACCACCTGGAGCAGCAGGCGCACAAGGTTCTCAAGGGGCACAAGGTGTTGTTGGAGCTCAAGGTCCACAAGGAGTTGGTGGAGATAAAGGACCACAGGGTGTAATAGGACTTCAAGGTCCACAAGGTGTTGTCGGAGCTCAAGGAGCTGTTGGAGCTCAAGGAGTTGGTGGAGATCAAGGACCACAGGGAGTAATAGGACTTCAAGGTCCTCAAGGTGTTGTCGGAGCTCAAGGAGTTAAAGGAGAACAGGGTCTCATTGGTCCTGCTTTTACATATGCTGATTTTACACAAGCTCAATTACAAGCAATACAAGGAGCTCAAGGAGCTCAAGGTGTTGCCGGAGCTCAAGGAGTTAAAGGAGAACAGGGTCTCGTTGGTCCTGCTTTTACATATGCTGATTTTACACAAGCTCAATTACAAGCAATACAAGGAGTTCAAGGAGCTCAAGGTGTTGCCGGAGCTCAAGGTGTTGTTGGCGCTCAGGGAGTTAGAGGAGAACCTGGTCTCGCTGGTCCTGCTTTTACATATAACGATTTTACAGCAGTTCAATTAGAAGCAATACAAGGTCTTCCAGGAGATCCTGGAATAGGGAGTCAGGGAGCTCAAGGTCCGGCTGGACCCCAAGGACCAGTAGGGGTTGGAAGCCAGGGAGCTCAAGGTCCTGCTGGTCCCAAAGGAGCACAGGGAGTCCAAGGTGTAGGAAGTCAGGGTCCACAAGGTCCTGCGGGTCCCAAAGGAGCACAGGGAGTCCAAGGTGTAGGAAGTCAGGGAGCTCAGGGTCCCGCGGGTCCAGCCGGACCACAGGGAGTCCAAGGTGTAGGAAGTCAGGGTCCACAAGGTCCTGCGGGTCCCAAAGGAGCACAGGGAGTCCAAGGTGTAGGAAGCCAGGGTCCACAAGGTCCTGAGGGTCCCAAAGGAGCACAGGGAGTCCAAGGTGTAGGAAGTCAGGGAGCTCAAGGTCCTGCTGGTCCACGTGGAGCTCAAGGCGCAAACGGGATAGGAAGTCAGGGAGCCCAAGGTGAAAAAGGTCCTGCAGGTCCTCAAGGTCCTGCTGGTTCGGGTGCTTCAATAGGTGCTAGTGATCCTTTACAAGTGGGAAGATTAGGAGTAGGACAGGTATACAGTAATGTTTCAGGAGAAATACGCGCCGCAAATAATATTACTGCTTACTATTCATCAGATTCTAGACTTAAAGTGAATGTAAAAAATATTGCTGAACCTATTAATAAACTTTTATCTATCAATGGTGTTACATTTGATTGGACTAACGAATATATAGAAAAATATGGTGGAGAAGATGGAACTTTTATTAAAAAGCATGATGTTGGAGTGATAGCACAGGAAGTCCAAAGTGTTTTACCAGAAATTGTCACAGAAAGACAAGATGGATATTTAGCAATTAAATATGATAGATTAACTCCATTATTAATAGAAGCACTTAAAACGTTAATAGTTAAAGTAGATAATTTAGAAAAACAAATAGACGATTTAAAAAAATAAAGTAATATTTATATATGTCTTTAGGTTATAATAGATTACCTACTAGTGGTTCAATATCAATCTCAACATTAAATAGTTATTTTGGCGCTGCTTCCACGGCAACTAGAATGTTATCAGGTATCGGTTCTACTCCCAATTTTTCTGTAAATCAAATATTTAATTCCGCACCTGGAACAGTTGTTCCAGCATCAAATAATTTTCAATTAATATCTTTAAGATATTATAAAACATTTGGTATTTATACTAGCACCACGCGAAATGCTTTAGTTAGTAATATTAGTCTAATGCCAGGACCTTTTTGGGTTGGATATTTCGGCTTTGGAGGAACAAGCACTGGAACTTCTGGAATTTTAAATCCTAGAAATCAGGGATTTCCTATTAAAATGAGAATACGTGTAACCAGTGGCAGTTATAATGATATATTCGCAGAATATTCTACAGATCAATCCGATTTTAGATGGAATAGACTTACTCTAAGAGACAGTGATGAAACATTTATTTTAAATGCGGTTGGTCTTAGAATTACAGGATTCGGCCTGTTTAACGATGTAATAGTTGAAGTAACAGCTTCTCCGTGTTTAAATGGAGTAACCACTGGGACAGGTTCTCACACAACAAGATTAATATGGGAAGCAGAAGAAAACAGTGAAGGTTCTGACATAAGAGATTTAAGATAAATATTATTGTTTATTATATAAATAATATTTATAATGGCCACATTAGATTTGAATATATATCCATATGAACTTTATGTTAACACATCTTTAGAAAAACCATATCATCCAAAATGTGATTGTATTTGTAAGGATATATTAGTTCAAGCGTTGAATGATTTATTAGTTATAGAAAATTTTGATAAATATAATTGTTACATTACTGGTAAAGTTAATAGTTCTTCCCCATACCCTACTTTTGATTGTGATTTAATTTTAACAAAACCAGATAAAAATGATAATGAACTTTTACAATTATTTAAAAATATAAAATTAAAGGGATTTGAAAGAAATATTAATTTTGATTTAAAATATATGTCTAGTATCGAACCTTTTTCTAATGCTGTTGATAATCCAGATGATTTGCATGAAATGACACGTATGAACATTCAATACGATTTATCACAAAATGAATTTACAAATTTATATACTTCTAACGCTGCTTTAAAAATTAGAAAAAAGAGAAATATAGAATATACTTACTATAAACCATTATTATTAAAAAATGCAGACTCGAATACATATAATCAAGATGCCATTGATTATTTAAATAATTCTGTATTACCTAATTCTAGTGAAAAAAATAGTACATTTCAATATACTATTCCTTGGAAAATCATATAAATACATCTACATAATAAATTATTATATGAATCTTAATAATAGTATAAGATGTTCTTATCTTGTTATTGATAATTTTTATAATAATCCACACGAAACTAGAGAACATATTTTAAAACAAAATTTTTCAGTAAAAGGAAATTATCCGGGATTAAGAACAAAATCATATGCCAATAAAGCAATAAAAGACATAATACAAAAACATATTTATCCTTTTGCTGGTAAAATTATTAGATTTCCATTAGAAAATACAGATGATAATTATAATGGAGCTTTTCAGTATACAACTTCTAGAAATCGTTCATGGATACATAACGACGGATGGAATAATTGGGCTGCTGTTTTATATTTAACTCCGGATGCTCCTGTTTCAAGTGGAACTGGTATTTTTATGTATGAAGATGGAACAAGATATTCTACAGAAGTCACAAATAAAAATAAAGCATTAATCGGTAGAGATTCACAAGATTTGACAAAATGGACTTTGGTAGATAGAATCGGTAACATTTTTAATAGACTTATAATTTTTAACGCAAAACAATATCATAGTAGCTTAGATTATTTTGGTTCAACAAAAGAAGATAGTAGATTATTTCAAGTATTTTTTTTTAGCACTGAAAAATAAATTATACGCATAAACTATATGTATAATTTACCCGAAGATATCCAAAAAGAAATTTTATCATTTGTTATGGTTTGTGGAAAAAATAGTAATTATATTTTTAACAAAGAAAGTTATAATTACTATAAATTCAAAAATTTTCATAAATGTGGACCTGTTATTGTATTAGATAAGTATATTTGTAAAAATTGTAACAAAAAAGAAATTAAATATTTTCAAATGATTTGTATGAATTGTGCATATTATTAATTATTGTTTTTAAGATATTCAGCCCAACTTTTTTTCGTACCTCCATCGTATGAAAAGGCATAATTCTTTTCAATCAACCATTTTGTAATAGAAGTATCCTCAATAAGTATATCTACTAAAAGTCTTCCATATTTGTCAAATTCTCCGCATTTAACCTGGACCATTTTATCTAATATTTTTTTTCTCAATTCATCTCTTACCATAATACCCATTGCTTTTTCTTTTTTATTACGTGTTCTTAATTCTGGTGTATCAACGCCTTCTATTCTACAATTAAATCTGTAGAATTTTCCGAACATTTTCATAACAATTTTAACAGTATCACCGTCATAAACATTTACAACTTTACCTTCGTGTGTTTCTCCTTCAAATCCAAACATAGGAACATCATTATTTACACTATCCCAATTCATACTCTCTACATTACATACAGAAAAACATCCACAAATTACCTTCAAGTATCTAGACATCTTATCAAATAAAATAACTATAGTTTTATATTGTTATTTTATTTATTATTTCAATTTATTTTTTCTGTAACAGTTAATTTAATTTGTTTATCATCATGGGATTTAATTTCTTTTTCAACTTCTTCTTTTATTTCATCTGAAATATCAAATTGAATACCTTCAGTTATTTTCGTTTGCTCTTTCGCATCTTCATTTTTCAAAAAAGATACTTTATTAGGTATCATTATTTTATTATTTGTTTTAAAATATACATCTTCAAATTCATTTTTCAACATATAAAGTTCTTTTATTTTTGGCTGTGTCTTATCAAAATATTTTTCATAAAATGTAAAATTTTTTTGAACTTGTAATACTATATGTCTTGGTAATTTTTTATTTAAAAATAACTTTTTAAAGGCATTAACTGACGCATCATAGTCTTTGACATAATATAAAATAATAGTTAACTCAAAATACAATAAATAATCATGAATATCTTTGATAATAAATAATTTATTTTCAAAAGGTTCATCCATTTCACGTAATAATTTATATAATCCATACGCTACTTTATGTTGTGACTTTAGTCTATAATGGTTTATCATTGTATAAAAACATTCCCATCTAGTAGGATCAAATTCATAACTAAGTAAAAAATAGTAAAAAGCTTCTTCAGTTTTATTTTTTTTCTCCATTAATAATTTGCCCGCCCAATAACAAGACCAATATCTTTCTTGAGCCCATCCTTTTATTTTTGTAGTTTTAATATAATATTTAATAGATTCATCATACATTTGAGCGAATCTATAAGATTCTCCTGTATAAAAATGATATCTGTTATAATATTCAGGATCTATTTTATTATCAATAGCATTTATTAATAATTTAGCATCATTTTGAAATTTTTTTACCGGATCTATATTTCTATTTCCAACTACATAATTGGTATGAATGTAATAATCACCCTCTAACATAATATTTATACATGGTTTTTCTTGATGATGAACTTCATGGACTACTCCTTTATAGCTCCATTTACAACTATTGTCAACAAGTCCTAATCTTCTCCAATGTATAGTAGTTCCATATTTGAAATAGTAACTATAACCTAATTTTAACTTGCTTTTATCTAATTTAAAATCACCAACTATTCTATCATCAGCATCAAAAAATAATAAAAAATCTCCTTTATTTTCTGCTAATTGAACTGCTTTAGTTCTATTATAAGCAAATCCCTTCCATTCTTCTTCATGTAATTCTCCAGAAATGTCTCTAGATTCAAAAAAGTTTAAAATCTCTTGTTTAGTATTATCAGTTGAACCAGTATCACAAATTACCCAATAATCCAAGTCAATATAACTACAAATATTTTTAAGTGTTTCGGCAATTATATGACCCTCGTTTTTGACTATCATATTTAAGCAAATACTCAAAGACATTTAATAATTTATTTAATTATTTTTTTAAATATTTATATATATTAATAATATAATGGCTTTTACACGATTTAATTATGACGAATGTAGAACAAAGAAAAAATTACAACAGCAGACGGGACCTAGTAGGTATATTTTAAATGTTCCTGGTAATGGTTCTAAACCGTGTTTTATGGATGATCCTCAAGTAAGATTGCAAAAATGGGGTGCTAATTTAAAGTCTGTTGTAAATGGAGGACCTATTGATATTGATAGTGATTTAACAGGCAGAACACATAAATTAACTAAGTATTGTTCTAAGGAGCAATATAAAGGACATAATCAATTAAATATTCAAGATATTCAATATCCAGTTTGTGATAAAGCAGTAACCGACCAATCTAGAGCAACTCACCCTTCTTGGATGTATAGAGCTTTGCCTCAAAATAGAGAATATCCATTATTTTTAAATCCACAAGAAAATGTTTGTATGCGATTTCATAATAATTTAAATACTCGACTTTTAGAAAAAGACAATTTTATTCCAAAAATTCCTTGTTTAAAAGAAAAATAAATATGTATTTTATTTAATAAAATATATATTACTTATATATAAATGGCTGAAGTTGCTATACCTATTGCAGTTTTGGGGGCGATGTATATTATATCAAATAAAAATGATAATAAGAAAGAAAATTATGAAAATATTAGAAATATAGATCGAAATACAAAGCCTATTGTAAAAAATTTTCCAAAAAAAAATCATGATGATTTATTAAATCAAACAAACGTCCAGACTTATAGTGGTTATAAAAACGCAAATGAAGAATTATATAAACCAACTGGATATAAAAACGCACTAAAACAAAAAACTAAAGGTTTACACGGAGGTAAAAAAAATACCGAAGACTTAAGATTTGAGTCGTTAACTGGAAATATGGTTAACCAATCAAATTTAGAACATAATAATATGGTTCCATTTTTTGGTTCAAAAGTTACACAATCTAGTGATATTAAGGGTTATGAAGGATTATTAGACATTTATACCGGTTCTGGCAATAATTCAGTTAAAAAACAAGGTATTGCACCTATGTTTAAACCAGAAGCCGGTCTTACTCATATTTATGGTGCTCCTAATAATACTGAATATATTCAAGACAGAATGAAGGATACTTTAACAACAAAAATGAATAATGTAAAACCATGGCAGGAAATACAAGTTGGTCCTGGTTTAGGAAAAGGATACTCTAGTAAGGGTTCAGGTGGATTTAATTCTGGAATGGAACAAAGAGCAAAATATATGCCAAAGACAGTAGACCAATTAAGAGCTTCTACCAATCCTAAAGTAACATATAGTGGTCAAATATTAGGTGCTTACTCTGGAAATGGACTTGCCAATTCCGCAAATAAAGCTATGATTGGTAAAGTAGAAAAAAATAGACCAGATAGACATTATGAAAATTCTGCAGATAGATGGTTTACAACTACTGGAGCAGAAAAAGCACAAACTGCCAGATCAGCTGTTGTATTACAGCCAGAAAATAGAACTACTACAACAAGAGAATATTTTGGTAATGCCGCAGATAGAGAAGGTGAAGGAACATATCAACCCGGTCATTATAGAGGAACTCATAAACAACAACTTAAAGGTGAAAATATGGGTGTTGCTACCGATAAAGGAGCCTGGGGAGCTACGCCTCAAGATTATGGTAAAAAGGGATATCAGGCAAGAACTAATGCTAGAACTTTTACTTCCGAAAGAACTCAACTTGGTGCCGCTGGAGCATTAGTTAATGCGTTAACTGCTCCTTTAATGGATATGTTAAGGCCATCACGTAAGGAAAATGTTATTGGTAATATGAGACCTATGGGTAATGCTTCTGGTAGAGGTGGTGTGATGAACGAGCCAGTTTGGAATCCAGCTGATACTCCAGCTCATACCATTAGAGAACAAACTGAAGGGACAAAACATATGCTTATGGGTGGAACTGATGAAGCTAATGGTTATATGATTAAGAAAATGAATGCCGTGGAACAACAACGTGAATCTACTAACTGTCAATCGCTTAATGGTTACAGTGCTGCTAACGGAACTGCTCGTGCTAGAGTAGTTGATGCTGACTATAATGCTCGTCTTAATGCTAATAAACAAGTTATCAGTAGAGTTGATAGATACAATATTGGTAACTCTTCTCTTGCTTCTCACGCACAAAATGTTACTACTTTCTCAAATACTGCTACTAAACCAGATGAAATGTATGGTAATAATTTCTGTAAACAAACACCATCTATGTCCACACACGGACGAGTTGCTGGTAAAAACACACGTAATTCATCAATTGATTGTGCTAGAAATACACCTGGTATGGTTAGTGCTTTCAATCAAAATCCTTACACTCAATCACTTAATAGTTGGGCTTAAATTGATTTAAATAATTTGAATTAAATTATATTAAAATGTATAATTTAATTAGACACTCTGTATGGAGTGATGATTGGCAAATGACGAAAAATAATAGAAATATTCCACCAGGATTGATGCAATATAAAGTTTCACAAGAAGTTATATTATCTTTACTACCAAATGGTACTAAAAATATTAATTCTGTTTATAATAAAGATTGGTCCTTCGCACAACATACCCTAGAAAATTTACAAAAACTAACTCCCAATACAAAAACAGGAAAAGCTAACAAATGGAAAATTATTCTTATTATAAAAGCTATGACAGTAGATGGTAAAGTGTCTTTAAAAGGAGCTTTACTTAATAAAGATACAAATGAAATAGCATTAATGTCTAGTGTAAATAAAAAACATGATGGTGCGAGATGTAGGTTAATAAAATCATTACATAATGATTATAAAATTTGTCAGTGTAAAATGATAGCCCCTCTTGTGTTTTGGGATGAACTAAAAAATAGATTACTTTATTAAAAATTCTATTAACCATATTGGAATTAAATAAATAACCGCATTCATATTCATAAACGATAAAACAAATGAAATACATAATACTAAGTATATAAACCATTTGGGTATTTTTACATAATGACGCAAAATCAATACAAAAATTAAAGCAAAAATAGCAACTCTTCCAAAAGGACAAATGCGTAATCCATAATGGTCTCCTACTAAATGTTCGAACCACCATCCAGTCGGACTACGTATTACGTTAAAATCCATCGTGGTCTTAAAAAACAAAAACATAAATATTAAATAAGCAGATTCTACTAGTGAAATTTTCAACGAAGGCATATATAATTAGGAAGATAAATAATTTTCAAATAATTATAGTTAGAGATAAATGAACTATAATTATTATATGTCGTCTTTAACTATCCATGAGAATATACATAATAAATTAGAGTTTTTCATAAAAGAAAATAAAATTCCTCATATTATTTTTTATGGACCGTCTGGTAGTGGAAAAAGAACTATATTAAATGGATTTATAAATGATATTTATAAAAATAATAAACAAAAAATAAATCAATATGTGATGCATGTAAATTGCGCTCATAGTAAGGGTATTCGGTTTATTAGAGATGAACTAAAATTTTTTGCAAAAACAAATATACATAATAAAAACAATAATTTATTTAAAAGTATTGTATTATTTAACGCCGATCAATTAACGATTGACGCTCAATCAGCTCTTAGAAGATGTATAGAACAATTTTCTCATACGACACGGTTTTTTATATTAGTTAATAATGTAAATCGTTTATTAAAACCAATTCTATCACGTTTTTGTAATATTTATATACCGGTTCCAGTAATAAATAATAAAAATATTAGTTTACACGAGAATTTTAAAAATCATTTAATTAACAACGAATTTATAGTAAAAAGGAAAAAATGGTTGCGAAAAAAATTGGAAACAAAAAGCAATTTTAAAGACATTCAGTCTTGTATTAATTTAACAGAAATATTATATGAAAAGTCTTTTAATAGCATTGATATAATTAAAACATTAGAAAACTCCTCTTTTAAAAAACCAAACAAATATTTATATTTGATTTATTTTGACAAAATTCGTTCACAATTTAGAGATGAAAAATTACTAATGTTAACAATTTTAAATTTGTTCTTTTTGCGGAAAAACTTAAATTTAGAAAATATATTAGAAATGTAAATGGACGATTATAATGTAAATGTATTGTCTGAGGCTAAAAATGAATATTCTTCTAGATTAGTTAGCACTCTAACTCCATTTCTAATTCAAGGTATTAAATCAATATTTAATGAAGCTGTTAACTTATGTACCGATAATAGTGAAAACGAAAAATATTTAATGACATTTCAAAATTTTTTATCACGTGTTCCAAGGTGGAATGATACAATAGTGAATGAGGAAACTAAAAGAATCGTAGAGGCTTCTCAATGTCCCTATTTAGAAGATTTATTAACTTGCGTACATATAACCCAATTAAAAATTCTAACTTCTATTCGTGTTTCTCAAAAACAAAAAAAGATTGATTTAGACATTCCAAAATTAAATGTATTTATTCATAAATGTTATATTTCGTTTGCTAGAAAGTTGTATTCGAATGTCTATTTGTTCGAAAAAGAAGTAGCCGCTCTTCAACACCAAAAAAATATGCGAGAATGTGAACTTATATGTCATGAATGTATTTTAGGTGTTATAAGAGATAGTATGCCTGTAGAAACCATTTTACGTGCTTATATCGACGAAACTGTTGATGAAGAAGTTATTGAAGAAACATTAGAAAAAAATGTAGAAGAAGCAGTGGCAAAACAAATGGAAGAAACAAGTACACAAGATTTATTAGATAAAGCAAATAAAAAGGAAGAAACCGAAATTTCTGTAAATAAAACGGATAAACCAGAATTAGTTAAAAATAGTGAAATAACAAAACAAGAAAGTACTTCTTCAACTTCAGACATAAAAACAGATAAACCTGGTGATACCCAAAGTTCTACAGAGCATAATATAAAATTAACTATTGCTACAGAAAAGGACGAGTCTATTGAAAAATTTAAACCTGTTACAGATACGTCTACATTAGAAACAAATGAAGAAGAAGTAGACACAACACCTAAGATAGAAACAAATCCTGGAAAGTTAACATTTAATGATATGGATAGTGTATTAGATATGGGAACTAATAAATCAAGTGAAGTAAATGCCCCAAAAACGGTAGAACGATTAGAAAAAATTAGCGCCGAACAAAATCAAAAAAGGAAAGAAGAGGAGGAAGAATATGAAGACGATGATGATGAAGATCGTATTAAAATTTTTGATGATGCCAAACTTAATTTAGATAATCTAGACGTTCATGATCTTAATAAAAAATTAAGTTTAGAACCTGACCCTATTTTAGACGAAGTAGAAGTATTGGCATAAATTGCGTAAATTTATATAATTATTAATGAAAAATTATATAAATGAGTAATGCGATGATTTCTGGTTTAGCTGTAGCAGGTTGTTATTTACTATTTAGATTTATTGAAATGCGATTTGTTTTAAAAGAAAATAAACCATTAAAAGTTCTTGTTCGAGATACGGTTTTAGTATACTTAAGTGTTATTTTAGGTAATTTCGTTATCTCTCAAGTGGGTGAAAGTAATATTACTTCAAAACTACCTGAAGTTTTTACAAATGACCCTGGTTTCTAATAATATAAATAATATAAACAATTGTATTTATATTATATAAATGGAAAGGTTAGCTTTGACATGTAAAGTATTATATGATAAGGACTGGCTTGATAATATAAAATTATGTAAAGACAGTCAAGTAAAACCAGTTATTAAATATGAATCTATACATGATTGGATGAAAAAAATGAATGAATTTCAAATGAATTTAAAAAGATTTCTAGACGAACAATTAAGTAATAATGAAATATTTAATGAATTAAAAGAAAATATGGATTGGTTAAATGACGACCATATTTTTATAAAAAATTTCTTAAAATTTATGAATGATTCGTGTTTAATTATGACTGAAAATAAATATAAATATTGGTCTTTAGATAATGCTCGTGTATCTACTTCTGCTATTAAAGGTGCATTAAAAGGATATTATTATTCAACGCAATATATACATCATATTACAAAGGATAGAATTTGTAATATAATAGTAAGTATCATATTTTCTATGTTTGGAACACAAGATAGTTATCCAGGTATTTTTGATAAAATAAGTTATATGAGATGTTTTATGTGTAAAAAATTTAAGAATGAAGTTGTTACAATGGGACCTAAAGGCGAAGAAATTTGTTTAGAATGTTGTAAAAATAAAGTTTAAATCATTGGGATCATATTGTCGATATTAATTATTTTTCCCTTCTTTATTTTCTTTTTTGATGATTTATATGATGAAAAAAGAGGATTATCTAGTTCATTTTCAGGAATATGATTATGAACTGTTCGAACTATCATTTTATATAATTTAAAATCTGGGTATCTTTCTTCACCATTATTTTTATATAATATATTTCTTCCCTTATCATCTTTCGTCCACTTAATAATTAACTTTGCTAATGGATCTTTTATTTTATGTTCGTTCTCAATATCGTCTACAAAAAAATCGTATAAAGAACAAGCTAATCTACATAAATCAAAACTTTTATTTGGTTTTAATCTTGGTTTTTTTTCATTAAAATAAGGTTCAAAATTATATTGTGTCGCAGCATCTCCCTTTGGATGATAACTATCACTACATATTATTTTCCCTTTAAAACTATATATTGCTCTGCCAAAATCTATAATTTTGTAAATTTTACCATATGTTGGAACTCTATAATAAACATTATTATATCTATAATTAATGAACTTTTTATCTGTTTTTTGATACATAATATTATTTGTATGTAAATCATTGTGTGTAAAATCAAATACTTTTTGATAAGAGATAAGCATCATAATAATTTGAAATAAACAAGATATCCATTCTTTATTATTTAATGTATCATTTTCATCTCCACTTTCATCATCTTCATCATTATCTAATAAAGAATCAAGTGTATTATCCATTTTTTCTAAACAAATAATTTGAACTGGAAATTTTTTTATTATAGCATATATATTTTCCTCTGATAAACTGGAATATTCACTCATTTGTGAATTTTCACAACTTTCTAATCCAGAACTTTCATCATCTTCTTCGTCTTCTTCGTCTTCTTCCTCTTCTTCATTAGATGTATGAGATGTTCTTGAAGAACAAGTTGAACTTGTTTTTTTTTCACTTTTGTTATCATTTTCAGTTATGCTTAATACACTATATTCTTCTTTTAATTCATTATTATGTTTTTCTAAATTTTCTTGTGTTAATTTGAATACTTCGTTCATAAAATTATTATCTATTGATTGAATATCTAAATTTATGTCTTCATTTTTAACCACTATTTTTTTCCTATAATTTCGTGTATCACCCTCTAATAATCTTTCTTCATCTACTTCATCCATATCAAATAACTTGTTTTTTTGTTTATGAAAAAAATCTGAATCAAATAAATATTCTAAATCATCATATACATTCATTTTCAATTCGTTTTTTATTCCAAGAAAAGAACCATAAAAATCTAAACCGTGTGAAAATCCACTATTATGATATAATTGACTAGTCAAATAAGAAAAAAAACTGTCTACATAAGCTGAATTATTTTTATCTAAAACTTTGTCATGAACTGTACTATTTGTTAATTGGGGTAAGGAAGTTAATTTTTCTTTTGTTATATTTTTATATTTACCTACCATAAATTTTACTGGATCTAATAATGGACTAAATTTAAAAAATGATTCTACTTTTATTTTATTATTGCTAGAATCCAAACAAGTTATCTTAAAGGAATTATTAGAATTTTGTTTAATTATAGATTCAATATGATATTTTTGGTTTAAATTAATAGAGTCGTAATTTTTTTCATCTAAATTAAAGTAATTTAGATACAATGGCACAAAATTTTGCACCTTTTGAAAATCATTTTTTTCTAAATGTTCGAAAAGATTTGAATTATTATTTTTATTATAATAAATACTAAACATTAATTCATATGTATAATATTTTTTATAGTTTTAAACTAATTCTTGCGTTATTATATTAAAATAATTATTCAAATATTTAATATAATGAATTTAGAACTAAAAAAGTTTGATATGAAAAAAATTACTTTTAAACCAAATGAAAATCAAGGTCCTGTTATTGTATTAATCGGAAGACGTGATACAGGTAAAAGTTTCTTAGTAAGAGATTTATTATATTATCATCAAGATATTCCTATTGGAACTGTTATATCTGGTACAGAAGCCGGAAATGGGTTCTATGGGAAAATGGTCCCCAAACTTTTTATACACGATGAATATAATACCGCTATTATAGAAAATATATTAAAAAGACAAAAAATGGTTGTCAGACAATTAAAAAAAGAAACAGAAGCATATGGACGGTCTACTATTGACCCTAGAACTTTTGTTATATTAGATGACTGTCTATATGATAATACCTGGGCTAGAGATAAATTAATGAGATTGCTATTTATGAATGGTCGTCATTGGAAACTTATGCTTGTTATTACTATGCAATACCCTTTAGGAGTTCCTCCTAATCTAAGAACCAATATTGATTATACTTTTATTCTTCGTGAACCCTATATTGCTAATAGAAAAAGAATATATGAAAATTTTGCTGGTATGTTCCCTACATTTGAAAGTTTTTGTCAAGTTATGGACCAATGTACTGAAAATTATGAATGTTTGGTTGTTTCTAATAATGCTAAGTCTAATAAACTTGAAGACCAAATCTTTTGGTATAAAGCCACAGGACATGGTGATTTCAAATTAGGGTCAAAAGAATTCTGGGAAATGAGTAAAGATATAGCATCTGATGACGAAGATGAAAATCCATTTGACCCAAAGGCTGGAAGAAAAGGTCCATCTATTAATGTTAAAAAATCTAGATGGTAAGTTTATTTTCTTA
>Ga0315330_10000403_pt1 | contig 26286 bp, 18 predicted proteins | sample M140m34915metaG_FD_203453 | JGI IMG/M metagenome (GOLD analysis project Ga0315330, IMG submission 203453) | Ammonia-oxidizing marine archaeal communities from Monterey Bay, California, United States - M1 40m 34915 | ecosystem: Environmental > Aquatic > Marine > Intertidal zone | place: USA...
CTTCTTTTTTCTTTGTCATCTCTTTGGTCTCCTTGTTACCATGTACTCTTTGTACCCACATAACAGGCCCACCTCTCCACATCATTATTCTATGTTCTTCATCGATGTCTATCTTCTCGCTGAAAACTTCAAAGTCAGAAAGATCCATATCCTTAGCATCCTCGAGTGAATCGATTTTTACGATACCCATACCAGAGAATCTGTTATCAGGTTTTGCTATGATAGGAAATTTTAACTTGTCTAAATCTTTTGCATCCGATACAGTCTTAGGTACGAACTCACTATCTTTATGAGTTTCATGCCATTTGACTTTAGATGCGATTTCCTGTTTCTTCTCTTTAGGGTTATAGATTAGTTCCTTTGGTGTACCTGCATCTAGTAATCTCTGTGTATGAATATTACAGAAATTAATTACAGGCATAGTGGCTTTGAACGCATCATCACCTTTACTAAATAGTTCATAATAATTCTTAGCGTAGCAAGATTTATCAGTCACATACTTAAAATCTGTAATAGTTTTAGATACGCACATGTGAATTTTGTGCAAACCACCGTAACCCTCGTTAAGGAATGTATGGAAATCATTAATAATCATAGATTATATATCTCTATGATTTTAAGATGGGAATACTTCTATTGTTCTTTCTTCTTCTACTAAATCGGCCCATTTGCCTTCGTATCTTGTAGCTTTAACAATATGATTATCAACCCAGTGATAGTTACCACCTCTAGGTTTACCCATTAGTAAACCATGGTATTTGAACCCATGTTTATTTAACCAAGTTTCTGTAATATCTCTTACCTCTTCAGTTCTTGAAGTAAAGAAAGTAATTACATGGCCTTCGTCATACCATTTATTAAGAGTCTCTACAGATCCTTGATATGGTAATACTACTGACATTCTCTCTGGTTCTTCGTTTGGTACATCATCTGTAATTGTACCATCAATATCAATTAAGTAGTTCTTTCTTCCTGCATTTAAAACAGGAGAGACTAAGTGACCGTCGTCTCCAACTATGGAGTTTAAATTTAATTCCTTTTTCATTAAAATATATTAAGTGTTTCTTATTTCTCTTTTCTCATAAATGAGACGCAGATGTATCTCTTACCTGCATAAATTGGTCTCGCGCCGTGTAAGTGTGTTATCATTCCTGGGTGAAGTGTTGCCACTCCTACTCTTTCCGGGTTGGATAACATATTATACTTTGGAAACCAAGTACCTCCACCATCAAACTCATCGTTTAATTTAACAACCATAGTTACGTGACTAAAGTCGTGGTGTAATGATAGGTGGGATTGTCTATCTGTTGTGTATCTTGCAAGGAAGTTTTCTGAGAACATATCGCTCCAGCCTTTACCTTCAAGAGTCCATAGATGAATACAAAGAGGATATACAACTTCTTTAAGAACTTGATGGTATGCATCTTGTAAACCAATATCTTGTAGTAGGACATCATTTGTAGGATAGAATTCATGTCTATCAATAGTCCATTTATCTAGGGCTTCAGAAAGAGCTACAGCTTCTCTACAAAACTTCTCTGTAAATAGAGGGAATTCATATACGTTATGTCCAATATCATCTACCATTAAGTCAAACTCTCCACGTAACATTCCGTTATCTACATATTTAGCTTTCCATGCATCCCAATCTGCAGTATCTAATATTTCAAAATAAGGTTTCTCTTCTACTTTATTTTTTAATTGAGTCTGCTTTTTCATTAGGTTAGGATTTTTTGCAGGGTCAAGCTCAATAGTTGAATCTTCATGACTTCTTTTTTGTGCTATAAAAGTTTGATCTGATACAGCAATTGCATTTAAAGTAGGTGGGAATAGTGCTGCAATATCATCTCTTCTATGTCTAGTATAAGTTGCTGCTAAGAATTCATCAGCTGGAATTAAGTTTTGTTTAATCTTGTAACTTAATAATTTTTTAGCACCTTCTAAAGTAACTATATAAGCATGTGTACAGTAACTTGCAACAGGCTTAACCCAAGGTCCATTTAGTTTTTCTTCTTCGTCTTCCTTCTGAATCTTCCATCTACCAAGATATGCTATATCAAAATCTTGATTAGGCTCTTCTAAATTACCTATATTACCATTAGGGTCAAAATCATCTTCTAGAATTAATACTCTATCTAAACCTTCTGCTACAATTCTTTCCCATATATGTATATGTGAAGTCATACAACCTACTTCACCTGGCAGAATATCTCTCTTCCACCAATCGTTCCATGTTTGGTCTCCTAGGTTCCATTTGCTATAAACTCCATAACCTTCTGGAATACCTTGTTCATGGCCATTCCAAGCTGGATGTATTTCATATCCTGTTGAACCATCAAAGTTTAATTTTTGTAAACCTTCTAATACTTTATTTTGTACTTCTGGTTTATCACCATCTAGTGATACTACATAAATTTTATCGATTTTCATATTTATTTGAATTTTGTTGTTCTTGTTGTGCTCTGGTTACTTCGTAATTATCTTTCATCAACTCATTATTCATTACTTGCTCAAATAACTCTTTCCAAACGTAGGCTCTTTCTCCCCATGTTTGTTTATTTGCCCACTCATGAGCTTTATTTTTTGCAAATCTCTTTAATGATGGAGATAGCTGCTTCAATGTTTCTATTAATTTATCCCATTTTGTTTCATTATCTTCTAGGATAATACCTGAAGCAACAGTTTCTCTTAATGCTGCAACTTTAGTAACAATAGGTAACACTTTAGCGTATTGCATTTCCAAAGCTGTAATACAATATGTTTCTTCATAAGAGGTTAGGTAGCACCAGTAATCTGATTCTAACATAGCTCTATGTAATTTTTCTTGATTTACCGATCCATGGAATTCAACACCAATACTTTCTAATACTTCTTGATGTTCTTTAATCCAATCCATTTCTTTAAATTCATTAGAATATGCAGGCCAATAAACATTTAGAGTTGCATCGGGAAGTGTATCTTTTATTCTAGGCCAATTTTGTAATAATTCTACTAGACCTCTATCAATAGCAGAAGACCATATAAATGAATTAATCTTTTTTATAGGATGTCCTATGAAAGTAGACTTGTCAATACCATTACCAATCTTAGCCTGATTTTCTTTATTCCAAGTATAATTATCTTGCCATTTCCAAGAATGCCAATGTGTTAATGTAACTGTTACATCAATCCAATCCCCTTCATAGGATAGCATATCTTGTACTAATTCGTGGGATAGTTCTTCACCTTGATACCAATGATGTGCTTCTGTGTTATGAGCCCAGAATATTTTCTTAGCATAATAACTTCTAAACTCTAAAGCAAAATGTACATAAGAAGTTCCTACAATAATATCAAAAGTATCTCCATGGTCTTTATGAATATGACTTAGATGGCAATAGTCTACGCCTCTTATTTTACCGGAATGTTTAACATCTCCAGATACAACAACATGGTAACCAAACTGAACTAGTTTTTCTGCAATTTTAATTACAGCAATTTCTGAGCCTGCGATACCAGATGTGGTATTGCCATCCCATTGATTTTTTTGATAACCTGTATAGAATAGTACTTTCATATATTATCTATAATGACCGCCGCCTACCCAAAGAACTAAAGACTTTCTAACTCCTTTAGTAACAGGAGAAACTCTATGCATCATATAACTTGGAAATAAAACTGCAACACCCTTTCCTCTAGGACATGTATTAAAATTATCTAATTGACCACTTCCATTACTTCCAGTACATAATTGTAATTCACCGCCTTCATACTCTTCACCCTCTGATAGTTGAATAGTAATAGATACCTTTCTTTTAGAAGGAAGTTTTCCAGGGCCTATATCTTGATGCCAATCATAATGTCCCTTCTCAGAAGCATAATATTCAGTATATTGAATAGACTCTAATGCTGTTCTTAGATCGAATCTCCATAATGTATTATTAGCCTCGACAGACATATCCATCATTCTTTCATAAAGCCAATCCCATGTAGGATTGTCGGTAGGAATCCATTTAATCATTGAAGATCTAGTTGAACCTCCATCTTCGCTACCAATAGTTGTAGCTCTTTCTGCTTCTGGTAATTCACTAGCAAGAGCGATTACTTTATCAACATCTTCTTTGCTAAGTCCGGTTTTAAACCAATAATATTGTTGTGGGTCGTTTTCTCCTGGATCGAAAATAAGTTTATTACTCATGTAAAATAATGTTTAACAGTTATACAATTAATCTTCCGTTTGTTTATTTATCCACCTTAATTTAATGCGGCTAATATCATTGGATATTAACTCTCCTTTGATATTCCATTCAGATAGTCTAAAAGAACATTCCTCAGCAGCACCAAATAGTCCCCACCATGCTTTCTCGCTTATGGTATTAGATATTACATCTTTAGTGACCACATCCTTAGAAGCCACTGAAATGGCTATATCTTTTGCCATCTCAGGATTACATTCATTACCTATTGCTATTAGATTATCTAGTTTAAATTCATAAGTACCATATAAAGAATCACCTGTATAAATTTGCGCATAATGGTCTTCATAAATTAAGAATTGTCTAAACTCATATTCTGGAATAGAATTGAAATCACCAGACTTAACGCCTGCAATATATTTACTTTGATTAGATACTAGTCCTTGTAAATGAAAAAACTTACCCTCGTTAAAGAAAGTAAGTGAATCCATTGGATTTAATTCAACCTCAGTTAAGAAAGCTGTAATTATTGTATCTTCTCTTTTGGAAAGTAGTAGAAGAGACATTATACACCAGCTTCTAAAGAGATTACAATACTATCATTGTGTGAGAATGGCGCATCAGCAGATGAATCTGAATTTACTAAACCACTTAATGTCCACCATCCACTGTTATCTGTTAAATCAGTGATTGTAAATAATAAATACTTGCTTGAATCGCTTGCTAAACTTATTCTAATAGTTTTATTATTTGATGATATAGCGTCTAATGCCGTAAAGAAAGGCGTTACACTACCCATATTATCATCTTCTGAATTTATATAAATTGCAGTTGCAGTATTCTGTGTTGTAAAGTTATTTAATCTCATCAAACCAGAGTTAGGTTGTGCTGCACTTATAGACTGTACTATTCTATAATTAAATGAACCACTTAAACCTACTCCTGTCTCAGCGATTGCAGCTCTTGCTTCAAGTTCTTTCATCGCTTCAATTAATAATGCATTTAAGTGTTCATAATTAATAGTGTAGTAGCCACCTTCTCCTTCATCAGTAGGAAGATGTTCAAGTCTTTCTACTAGATTAGGTTCAATGCTTTCTAACTCTTGTGCAATCAAACCAATTCTTCTAGGCTTCTGTTCACCCTCTTCAACTCTATCGTAACCAAATACATCAGCTAAATCATTTGCATAGAAATAATATGATTCCATTTGTTTTACTTTAGCTAAAGCATTAGTTACATTAGCTTGAATGTTCTTAAGTCTTTCATCGGATCTTCGTGGCTCATCCAAACCGTCGTTGCCACCACCAGAACCTGAGCCACCGCCACCTGAACCTGGAGGTCCTGTAGGACCATAGTTACCTCTTTGACCTTTTTGACCTTTTGATCCAGTACCACCTGGAGGACCTGGAGGTCCTGCAAAGCCTGTATAAACACCCTCTTCTAATTTTGTAAAATATCTTGGTTCACCTTTTTGACCTTTAGCTCCATTTGGTCCTTTATTTGTAGTACCACCAGGGCCTGTACTTCCTTTTTCACCTTGAGCACCTTGAGGACCAGGACCACCTTGAGCACCTTGAGGACCTTGACCACCAGGACCACCTTGTGGACCTTGGCCGCCTTGAGCACCTTGTGCTCCACCACCACCTATAGAACCTTGACCTCCTGAACTACCAGGATAACCTTTAGGACCAGTAGGACCTTTAGGACCAGTTTCACCTCTTCCACCTTTAGGACCAGTTGTCCCTTTAGCACCAACAATACCTTTAGGGCCGGTTGTACCTTTTGTACCTTTAGGGCCGGTTGTACCTTTTGGGCCTTGAACACCTTTTTGACCTATTTCACCTTGACCACCCTGTAAACCTCTTGCACCTTTAGGACCACTAGGACCTTTAGGACCTTGTTCACCTCTTACACCTTTAGGACCTGTATTTCCTTTAGCGCCAGTTTCACCAGGAGCACCTTTAGCACCTTGAGGTCCTAATTGTTTAGGAGTTGTACCTTTTTCACCAGTTCCACCTTGAGCACCTTTTGCACCTTTAGATCCATCCGGACCTTTAGGACCCTGAGCACCTTTTTGACCTTGTGAACCTTGAGCACCTATAGCACCTTTTGCACCTTTTGGACCAACATTAGTAAACGCGCTAGTTAAATAACCATTAACAATATCAGGTGTAGTGGAAGTAACTTCTTCTAATCTAGGATATGCGAATACTAATTCTGTACCTGTACTATTAGCATAATAATGATATGTTCTATGTCTAAGAGATGTGGTTGTAGACTGCATTACAGCATCACCACCTAGGTTACAACCATTAGTTTCAAATGCTTCACCACCAGACATTGTATATACACCTGTCTGTGAATCTCTACCAACATTCGTACTACCAGAAGGGAATACGTGACCTACCACTAAATACCATACATCTTTTGTATAACCACTAACACCACGACATTCAAAATAAGGATTGCTCTCACTTGTTGCACCATCTTGATCTAAGACAACGGCACCGCCTCCATTTGTTCCTAGATAGAAAGTACCATTTGCTTGGTCTGAAATTCTTTTCATCCAAACACTAATTCTATACTTTTTAGTGTGGTCTACACTATGGAATGAACTATTCCATCCACCATCACCGTTATTACCAGTACCATCTGGTATTGTTTTCCATAATAGAGTAGTCTCACCATAAGGACCTTCTCCTTCGATGATTAAGTTTTCATTTGTAGAACCATTTCTACTAAATCCAGTAGCTGATGTATTACCAGCAGTCCAAGTTCCATAATTAAGCATGTTACCACCATCATAATCTCCAGAACCACCTGCTACATTATTAACACCTAATGCTCCTTGATAACCTTTATCGCCTTGAGCACCAGTTGCACCTTTTGGGCCTTGTTCACCTTGAGCACCTTTTGAACCAGTTCCACCTTTAGCACCAGGAGCGCCTTGTTCACCTTGAGCACCTTTTGGGCCTTGAGCGCCTTTATTACCGTCAGCACCAGTTGCACCTTTTGCGCCTTGTCCACCAGTTACAGCAACACCCGTTTCACCTTTTGGGCCTTGAGCACCTTTTTGACCTTGTGGACCTGTTACCGGAGTACCTTGTGCACCTTGAGCACCTTTAGCACCAGGAGCGCCTTGAAGACCTCCACCACCAGTAGAACCTTGACCTCCTTGAGAACCTTTTTGACCTTGAGCACCTATATTACCTTTTGGGCCTTGTTCACCAACACCACCAGCATCACCCTTTGCTCCATCAGGAGCGGAAGCTCCAACTTTACCCAGAGCACCTTTATTACCTTTTTCACCAGTTGCACCCTTTGCTCCATCAGGAGCATTAGAACCAGCAGTACCTTTTGTACCTTTAATACCTTTTTCACCAGTTCCTCCAGTAGCACCTTTAGTTCCTTTTTCACCCTGACCACCTTGTAGACCAGTTTCACCTTGGTCACCTTTTGGACCTTGTGCTCTATCTTTACCTGCAGCACCTTTAACACCCTTTGGACCAGTTTCACCTTGGTCACCTTTTGGACCAGTATTACCTTTAGCACCTTCATCACCAGTACCACCAATATTACCTATTGGTCCCTGAACACCTTTTTCACCTAGACCGCCAGTTACACCCTTTAGTCCTTGTTCACCTTGAGCTCCTTGTAGACCTTGGTCACCTTTTGGACCAGTATTACCTAGACCGCCACTTACACCTTTTTGACCTTTAGCACCTTCAACACCTTTTAGACCTTGACCGCCAAGCCAACCTTTATCACCTTGTTCACCAGCAGCACCTTTTTCACCTTGGTCACCTGCTACTTTTGGTTTACTACCCTTAGTACCTTTATCACCTTGTTCACCAGTAACACCCTTTGGACCAGTTTCACCAGTACCACCAATATTACCTTTTTCGCCAATTTCACCCTGTTCACCAAGTTCACCTTTAATACCTTTTTCACCAGTAGCACCTTTTGGACCTTGGTCACCTACTTCTTTAGGAGTAGTTCCTTTTTGACCTTTAGCACCATCGGCACCTTGAAGACCTCCGCCACCAATAGAACCTTGACCTCCTTTTTCACCAGTAGCACCTTGTGGACCAGTATCACCTTTTTCACCATCAGCACCAGTAATACCTTTAGCACCAGTATTACCTTTATCACCAACATCACCTTGTCCTCCAGTTCCACCTTTATCACCTTGAAGGCCTTGTTCACCTTGACCGCCTTGAGCACCTTTAGCACCTTGTTCTCCAGTATCACCTTGTGCAGCAGGAGTAGCACTAGCACCAATTTCACCATCGTTACCTCTTTTACCTTTAGCACCACCGTCACCTTGAGCACCTTTTAAACCAGTATCACCAACAGGGCCTTGTGGACCGGTATCACCTTTTACACCGTTATTTCCAACTTTACCTAGAGCACCTTTTCTACCTTTAAGACCTTTTTCACCTAGGTCACCTTTTTCACCTTGTCCAGTAGCTTTACCTTTTTGACCTTTTGCACCTACAAGACCTTGATCTCCAACACCACCTTGTGGACCTAGATCACCTTTATCACCTTGGTCACCGTCAGTACCTGGAGAACCTAAAGTTCCCTTTTCGCCTACGCCTCCGGTTACACCTTTTTCACCATACTCTCCCACATCTCCAGTTTGGCCTTTTGCACCAGTATCACCTTTTGCACCATCAGAAGGTTGGTCTGTATTTACAAAGGCTCCATCACCGCCATTGGCAGTTGGATCCCATGCTAAGTATTGCCCATTCTGAAGATTGTTTAATTGTATCTCCAGAAATTGTTTTACCTTTAATCTAGCCATCTGTTAGTTTCCGCTATTTAATTGGTTTTCGATATTAGTTAACTTAGTATCTAATTCTTTAATTGCTTCAATAAGTACAGCAGGTAGTTTAGAATAGTCAACACCATAATAACCTGGATGGTAATATAGTTCATGGACTAGTTCCGGGAATACCGATTGTACCTCTTGAGCTATAACACCAATTTGTGGAGCTGTACTATCGAATCCTAATGAATTTGCTAACTCATTGTTATTCCAGACAACACCTCTTAGTGTTTTAATTTTTTCTAATGTATTTCCTACCGGCGCATCGATAGTCTTTAATCTGCTATCTGAGAAGCCAGAAGGACCTTGTGGACCTGTTGGACCAGTTGCACCTTTTTGACCCTTTTGACCTTGTGGACCTGTTGGACCCTGAGAACCTGGAGGACCTTGTGGACCTTGAGCTGCAGCACCAACTTCACCCTTTTGACCTTTTGAACCAGTACTACTTGGACCTGCTGGACCTTGAGCACCTTGAGCTCCAGTTGCACCTTTTGGACCTGTTGGACCTGCTGGACCGGTAGCACCTTTTGGACCCGTTGGACCTGCTGGACCTTGTGGACCCTGTGGACCAGTTGCACCTTTTGCACCTTGTGGACCTTGTGGACCTTTAGGACCTGCAACACCAGTTGGACCTTGAGCACCACCGGCGCCTTGAGCACCAATATCACCTTGGCCACCTTGAGCACCTTGACCACCCTGAGCACCTTGGCCACCCTGAGCACCAATATCACCTTGACCACCTTGAGCACCTCCGCCACCTTGAGCACCAGTTAGACCAATATCACCTTGTGGACCTGTTAAACCTTGGTCACCTTGACCACCTTGAGCACCTCCACCACCTTGTGGACCAACTTCACCTTTTTGACCTTGAGCACCGCCGCCACCTTGTGGACCAACTTCACCCTTTTGACCTTTTGAACCTGTACCACCTTGAGCACCTTGACCACCTTGAGCACCTTTTTCACCAGTAGCACCTTGACCACCTTGAGCACCTCCGCCACCTTGAGCACCTGTATCACCTTTTGGACCTGTCGGACCAGTTGCACCTTTATCACCTTGAGCACCTTGTGGACCTTGAGGGCCAGTTGCACCCTGAGCACCTTGAGCTCCTTGAGCACCTTGAGCTCCTTGAGCACCAGTATCACCTTTAGCTCCTTGAGCACCAGTACCTCCGGCAGAACCTTGAATACCTTTTTCACCAGTAGCACCTTGGGCTCCTCCACCACCTTGAGCTCCTTGAGCACCTTTAGCACCTTGTGGACCTGTAATTGAATCACCTTGAGCACCTTGAGCTCCTTGAGCACCAGTTGCACCTTTTGGACCTGTAATACTATTACCTTGAGCACCAGTATCACCTTTAGCACCTTGTGGACCTGTTGCACCTTTAGCACCAGTATCACCTCCAGGGCCAGTTTCACCCATAGGACCTATTTGGCCTTTTTGACCTTGACCACCCTGAGCACCTAAATTACCTTTTTCACCAGTAGCACCTTTAGCACCTGGAGTACCACCTGTACCTTGTTCACCTTGAGCACCAGCATCACCTTGAGCACCTGTAGCACCTTTAGAACCTGGAGTACCAGCTGTACCTTGTTCACCTTGAGCACCTTGACCACCTTGCGGGCCTTTAGCACCAGTATCACCTTGACCACCCTGAGCACCTTTAGCACCTTGAGCACCAACTTCACCTTTATCACCAGTAGCACCTGGAGTACCATTATTACCTTGAGCTCCATCAGCACCTTGTGGACCTATTTCACCTTTTTGACCTTTGGCACCAGTACCACCTTGACCACCTTGTGGGCCTTTAGCACCTTGTTCTCCTTGACCACCAGCAGAACCTTGTGGACCTTTAGCACCAGTAGCGCCTTGTGGACCAACTTCACCTTTTTCACCTTGGGCTCCAGTAATACCTTGAGCACCTTGTGGACCTTTAGCACCAGCAGCACCTTGTGTACCTTGAGCACCAACATCACCTTGTGGACCCATATCACCAGGACCACCTAAACTACCTTTTTCACCTTGAGCACCTTGAGCACCAGTATCACCTTTATCACCTTGAGCACCTTGGCCACCTTGTGGACCAGTATCACCTTTAGCACCTTGGCTACCTTGTGGACCTTTAGCACCTTGACCTCCTTGGTCACCTTGTGGACCAGTATCTCCTTGAGCACCTTGACCACCCTGAGCACCTTTAGCACCTTGAGCACCAGTTGAACCTTTATCACCTTGGTCTCCTTGACCACCTTGTGTACCTTGAGCACCTTTTACACCAACTTCACCTTTTTGACCTTTATCGCCTTGGTCTCCTTTATCACCCTGTGCACCACCTGCTCCTTGGTCACCTTTAGCACCTTGTGCACCAGTACCACCAGTAGAACCTTGTGGACCTTTAGAACCTTGAGCTCCAGTATCACCTTTAGCACCTTGAGCACCAACTTCACCTTTTTGACCAGTATCACCTTGTGGACCTACTTCACCTTTTTGACCTTTAGCACCGGGAGAAGCCGCTGCACCATCAACACCTTTATCACCTTGTGGACCTGTATCACCTTTAGCACCACCGCCACCTTGGCCACCTTGATTACCTTTAGGGCCAGTATCACCAGTATCACCTTTTTGGCCTTTATCGCCTTGTTCTCCTTGGTCACCAACATCACCTTGTGGGCCTTGACCACCTTGGTCACCTTTAGCACCTTTATCTCCTTGTTCACCAGTATCACCCTGGTCACCTTTGCCACCAGTGTTTCCTTTTAGTCCAGTATCACCAGTATCACCTTTTGAGCCTGTTGCACCTTTAGCACCAGTATCACCTCCGCCACCTTGTGCACCTTTTTCACCAGTTCCACCAGCACTACCTTGAGTACCTTGGTCACCTTTTTGGCCTTTTTCACCAGTTGCACCTTTAGCACCATCAATAGGTGCTGAATTGTTTTCCCATTGACCTGAAGTGGAATTATATGCTAAGAAATCACCAGTGCCAACAGTACCAGTGATTAAAAATTCTTGTATCTGTTTTAATTTTAGTCTAGACATTAAATACAGTTTGTATTTTTTATTATATTATCGCGTTATTGTATATATCAGTTTTCTTTTCGTTGTGTCTCTAATTACTAAAGTCTTTTACTAGACTTTTTAATTCATGTGCTTTATGTGTTGCCACCATTAAACAATAGTCTCCAGATTTGAATGATTTGTTCTTAAATAATTCTCTTCCGTCATTTTTTTGTAACTCACCATTATGGTATTTCTTTTTATTAAAAACCATAGTATTTTCATCTACCTGCCATGCATGTATATGTAAATCAGATGATGATATATGATTATCTGTACAGAATACATCTACATTACCTTTAATTATATTCATAGGACCTAGTAAATGATTGATTGCTATTTCTCCACCATACATCGAAGCAGTACCCTTCCACCATCCTGGCCAATCTCCATTATTTTCAGGAGGCCATCCATACTTTAATAAAGTAGATGTTACAGTTTTTTGTAATTTACAAATACTTGATACTGTTTCTGTAGTACCTAGCATACTAGCACCTACATGTGAAATATTCTTATAGTCTAAACCTAATGCTTTAGATGTTGCAATAATATTACTTCTGACGGTATTAATACTGTCAATACCTGAATCAATAGGATAATACATACCTACACCGACATGTGTTCTATGTGGATCTAACTCTAACTCTTTAAAATTCTTTGTTAAGAAAGTATCACAATCTGTTTTAAGTACATATTCATAATGTTTATTTATTACGTCCCCATAAGGATCGTCAAACATTGCAAAAGAATTAACAAAGCCATAACCTTCCCATTCAGTATCTTTCTTTCCAAGTGATTTTTTAGAAATGACATGTAAATTATCATGTTTAAATTTAGATTCTACTACTACTAAAGCATCTGGATTTGTAAACGCAATTAAGTCCCACTCCTCATTAATGCCCCACATTAACCATGATTTCCATAACCATGAAAATTCTTCAATACATTTATTTTTATTATCAACGTAAACTACTATAGCTTTTGTATTCTTTGTACTATCCATTATTTATATACATTAGTTTTCCAGTTATACTTGTAAGATAATTTATGTTTATTCTCGCCCGCAACTAGATTATCTATTAGCTTTTTATATGTCTCTAACAGATCTTCATTGTAAACTGTATACCTTGTTAGGACTTCTTCGTTCCTTTCATTATATGTATCTATATTATCATTATGGTGATTAAAAACATATTCTAATTGTTTAACTCCTTCTTTAACATCAAAGTCTGGATAATAATATCCAGCATCTTTAATCATAGGAGCATTATGTACTAATGGGTATTGTAAATACATTGCATCTAAGTATGCGTAATTTAAAGGGTTATCCCATTGATGTGAAATAATAACATCCGTTAATTTAGCTAAAATAGCATGAACAGGGTATCTATCATGTACTGATATTTTACAATCTTCCGGATCGAACATTTTTAATTTACCTATAATTGTTTTCCAATAAACGCTTTTCATTAACCTAGAAGCACTAATAATATTAAATTTATCAAAATTATATCCATGCCTAAAAGCTTCTTCTGCTATCATCATTGGAATCATGTGAAATTTAACTGTATTCATATTAGGTTCCATACAGGTTAATCTCATTTTAGATAATTCTTTAGGTTGATAAATCGGAACATCAACTTCAATATCTGTACCATCTTCTAATTTACCGCCATATTGGTCTTCTGTTTTATCAATAAACATCGGATCCCATATAAAAGGTACAGGTTTAACTTTATCATCATCTAGATAGTGTAAAATTCTATAGTAGTCATGGTTATGTTTTTCTTGTTGAGGCACATACCATAATTCATCTATTTCTTTTTGTAAAGTAGGAGCTTGATTTTTATCTTTATCACTTCTAAATAATATACGCTCCATATCTAACACGTAATTATTTCCACACATATATTTTACTACTTTTTTATGTGGAGCCTGTTCTTTAAACATTTTTAAAGTACTATCATCCATAGCAGTACCTAGTGTAACTAGTATGTCTACTTCTTTCCATTTCTTTAAAAATCGATAAATAGGAAACTCATCAGTGTCCCAAACTATTTTATCTTTATCTAATTTGCCAGTTAATTCATTAGCATCTACTATCATGCTAGTATCTAGAAGGTATACATCATGTCCTAGAGATTTAAACATATTAGCAAGAAATATAGCATTTAGTTTAATACCATTTATCCACATACTTTCATTGTCTCGCATGATTCCCAAAGTAATTCCTATAGTCATAAATATTGTTGTTATTTAGTATTGTATTATATATCATACAAATAAAAAGGGTCCCCGAAGGGACCCTTAGTTTTCCTAATAAATTAGAACTTTACTAATAGTTAACTATTATCTGTGAGCGATAACGTATACTACATCATCATCCTCTAAATCGTAACCGATGTCAGTGAATGTAAATACAGTTCCGTTAGCCGAAGCCCAACCACCAGTACTAGCAGTGTAATATCCTATACCGTGTCCGTTAACGAATACCGAAATATCGTCATCCGATGCATACTCAATTGCAGCTGCAATAGTCGCAGTAGTTGTATTATTTACAGTAGCATACTGTTTTCTATACTCAGAATCACCTGCTAAAGCATTAATATCAGATTGTGCTGTTGTTAACGCATTACTAATTGCACTGTCAATAACTTCTAACGAACCTTCAGCAGTACCGAATGTACTGATTTGAGTTGCTAAAGCATTACTAATTGCACTATCAATAACTTCTAACGAACCTTCAGCAGTACCGAATGTACTGATGTGAGTTGCTAAAGCATTACTTACTGCACTATCGATAACTTCTAAAGATCCCTCAGCAGTACCAAATGTACTGATTTGAGTTGCTAAAGCATTACTGATTGCACTGTCAATAACTTCTAAAGATCCCTCAGCAGTACCGAATGTACTGATTTGAGACGTTAAAGCGTTAGAAACTGCACTATCAATAACTTCTAATGAACCTATAGCTGTATCAACTGATGCCATTTCATTTACTAAATCTAAGTCAGTAGCTGCATCAACAGAGTTAATGTACGAAATTACTTCAGAGAAGTTGTCCGTGTTAGCATTAGCTCCAGATAAAATACCTGCAACTGCATTAGAGATAGCACTGTCAATAACTTCTAAAGATCCCTCAGCAGTATTGAACGTACTGATCTGAGTTGCTAAAGCGTTAGAAACTGCACTGTCAATTGCTTCTAATGAAGGCTGATTGATGTTACCAACGTTATTACTTAAGTTAGTTAAAGCGTTAGAAACTGCACTGTCAATAACTTCTAAAGATCCCTCAGCAGTATTGAACGTACTGATCTGAGTTGCTAAAGCGTTACTTACTGCACTGTCAATAACTTCTAACGAACCTTCAGCAGTACCAAATGTACTAATCTGAGTTGCTAAAGCGTTACTTACCGCACTGTCAATAACCTCTAACGAACCTTCAGCAGTACCGAATGTACTGATATGGTTTGTTAAAGCGTTAGAAACTGCACTGTCAATAACTTCTAAAGATCCCTCAGCAGTATTGAACGTACTGATCTGAGTTGCTAAAGCGTTAGAAACTGCACTGTCAATAACCTCTAAAGATCCCTCAGCAGTATTGAACGTACTGATTTGAGTTGCTAAAGCATTACTTACAGCAGAGTCAATAACTTCTAAAGAACTTTCGTTGAACGTAGAACTAGTAATTAAAGAGTTAACAGATGACGTAAAGTCACTAATTTGTTTTACTTTTAATCTTGCCATGTTTATTAATTGTTTATTTAGGCCTAAAGAGACGTTATTATCTCCTCATACTTATTTATCTAAAAGTTTATCTGCATTTTCCAAATCTGCAGAAAAAAATACAACATGTTTAAATAAAAAAAGAGAGCCTAGGCTCTCTTTAAATAATTTATTGAATTGAATTAAAATTTATACATCATTGGAAGATGCATCATAAACAAAATCTAATTCATCATCATTTTCTAATTCATAAGCAGCGATAGATCCCATCCAATATAGAGTATCACCTGCTGCAATAGCCGATGAAGCTTTTGCAGTTGTTCCTCCATCTGCAGAGAAATAACACGCTTGATCTTTAGCACCATCTCCTAAATTAACTTGAAGACCATTTACTTTTATTATTACTGCACCATCATCGAAAGGAGTATAAGTTATTGTAAGTCCTGTAGTATCACCATCATTTGAAGTGGCACTTGGAGTTTTATTGTAATCTGCTCTAGTTTGTACACCAGTTTCAGCTACACCACCAGAACCTTCTTCATCTTCAATCATTACAAGAAGTGCAGGACTACCCATAGATGAAGATACCATACCATTAGCATTAACGAATGAACCGTTACCTGTTAACATAATATCACCACCATCCGCTCTTGTTAGTCTTAAAGTTACGTCTGAAGTAGCAGCAGCCGTTAAAGGCATTGCAGTTGCTTGTTGGAATGTTTGACCAGCAGCATCTCCAGCAACTTCTGTAATTGTAATACCACTACCTGAACCTAATGTTAAAACTAATTTAGGGTATTGTGTATTGTTGTTACCATTTGTATTTGCTTCAGTAGAAGCTGTAATATCTACACTAGCTGCATTACAAGCTGTATTAATATCTGTTACCATTTGTGTTGCAGATACTGTATTATATGAACCAACTCCAGGGAATGTACCATCTGAAGTTTGGAAAGATACAGTAGCAGTATTATTACCATCTGAAATTGTAATCTCAGGATATACGTTGTTGGCACCACTATCTACAGATGTTACTAATACAATATCACCGTTAGCCGGGTTTAAACCTCCATCATAAGATTTTAAAACTGTTGTAGATGCTACCTCAGATGCAGTAACAAAATGCGTTGCAGTACCACCGTTAATATCAGATACAATCTGTGATGTTGTTCTTGCGCCACTCACTGAAGCTACACCGTTAACTACTAATGTATCACCACTTGCAGTAGCAGAGTTGACAGCGCTAGCTGTAATAACCGTAGGGACAGCGTCTCTAAATTGGAAATATAATTTATCAGAACCTTGTGCTGAATTTGTTGTAATATCTCCAGGAGTTACAGTAGAAGCATAGTAGAAATCACCAGCACTACCTGTTAAATTTTGTGGCTTACTAAAGTCATCTATAATTGTATTAAATGGTTTTAAATAAGCAATTGTATTACCATAAGATAATGAGGTTAAGTAACCTAATTTAAAATCAGATGAATTAGCAGTTCCAAATGGTACTAAATTACCGTTTGCATCAATGGTTACTACTTGACCTTCAGAAACTGCAGTTTGAGCAGAATCAAATTCAATTCTATATCTTTCGTCTTCCTCTTGAATAGCAAATCTAGACTGAAGCATATCAATTGCTACTTTATCACCAAAGAAAGCAGAAGCATCTTCACCTGCAATTAATGGTTTACCTGAATCAGATACTTCAAAGAAAGCAACCTCAGCAACACCAGCAGTTCCTAATGAATTAGTTTTATAGTTCTTATATGAGAATGCATCAACATCTATAGCTTTAAATGTAATTGCAGTTGCAGACTTTGAGGTTATACTTACAATTTGTAAACATACTGTACCAAAAGCAGTTGTAACCCAGTCTCCAGTTTTAATATCCAATCCTGAATAAGCTCTTGAACCTGCAGATCTAGTCTCACTAGAACCAATGTCTTGTGTGTCAATTTGATTTACTGTTAAATCATATTCTAAAGGTATGTTTGTACCACTTGGTCCTAAACCTGTAGAATCGTCAAATGCATATCTAGAAGCTACTGCTGAAGAATCTAAAGTTCCTTTTAGAAATAGAATCGGATTGTCTATATTATACTCTGCCATTTATACTTTTTATCTATTTAAAGGGCGGCCGGAGCCGCCCTGTTGTTTTAATTATATTCTTAGAATGTTATTACTAAGTACGCGTGTGGCAATTTAGCTGGGTTTCCAAAACCACCCGAAACAGCGTTACCATAAGATAATGCTTGTTGGTCAACATCAACTGTGATGTTGTAGTTTTGAGCTCCAGAGAATACAGCACCACCCCATTGTCCAGCGTTACCTGAAGCACCGTCTACTTGGGATTGTTCCGTAAATGCCGAAATACCTACTTCGTATTGAACTTGTTTCTGATCTCTATCGAAATGTACTACAGTATAGTTTGCTGTAGCTGGATTCCATCCGTAACCTACGATTGATACAGGTGGATTAGTTTCACTAAAGTTAAGCGTAGCTGTGTGGTTAAGTGCGCCACCGCCAGCAACTTGAGAAACAATCGATGCGCCTGCAGTTGTAAATCCAGTAGCAGTTACAAAACTTGTATCAGCTGTTACTAAGTTTTCGTTTACATCATATTCTAATCTTAGTAAGTACTTGGTTGCGCCACCGCCGCCTCCAACGCCAGGTTCACCTTTAGCTCCAGTATCACCTTTATCACCAGCACCAGTATCACCTTTGACACCTACACCGACTTCACCTTTAGCACCAGTATCACCTTTGACACCTACACCACCTTGGTCACCAGTATCACCTTTAGCACCAGTATCACCTTGTGCACCTTTATCACCAGCTTCACCTTTATCACCTTGAGAACCAACTCCGATTTCACCTTTTTGACCAGTATCACCTTTGTCACCTACACCACCTTGGCCACCTTGAGCACCTTGGTCACCTTGGTCACCTTTAACACCAGTATCACCTTTGACACCTACATCACCTTGTGCACCTTTATCACCAGCTTCACCTTTATCTCCTTGGACACTTGGACCTGGAGAACCTACATCACCTTGAGCACCTTTATCACCCTGTGGACCTTGAATTGGACCACCATCAATCCATGCACTTCCATTCCAGATATGCATCGAATCATCGGCTTGTACGATATATGCGTCACCTTGTGTATTACCACCAGCAGGTAAGTCTCCAGTAGTTGGAACATTACCTATAAGTGTAACACCTGTACCCGCTGAACCTTGAGCACCTTTTTCACCAACTCCGATTTCACCTTTTTGACCAATTTCACCTTTAGCACCAACTAAAGAGTTTAGCCATGCATTTTCACCGAGTGGGTTACCCATTGAGTTTGCATAAACTTCATAGGCAGTAGAACCATCATCACCTTTAGCACCTTGGTCACCTTTAACACCAGTATCACCTTTGACACCTACATCACCTTGAGCACCTTTATCACCGACACCACCTTGGTCACCAGTATCACCTTTATCACCTTGGCTACCTACACCTATTTCACCTTTTTGACCAGTATCACCTTTAGTACCAGCATCACCTTGAGCACCTTTATCACCAGCTTCACCTTTATCTCCTTGAACACTTGCACCAGCATCACCTTGGTCACCTTTAGTACCAACATCACCTTGAGCACCTTTATCACCAGCTTCACCTTTATCTCCTTGAACACTTGCACCATCATCACCTTTAGCACCTGGTTCACCTTTATCACCTGGGGTACCAGCTCCACCAGCATCACCTGGAGTACCAGCATCACCTGGTTCACCTTTATCACCTGGAGTACCAGCTCCACCAGCATCACCTTGAGCACCAGTATCACCTTTAATACCAGGTCCACCAATTTCACCTTTAGCACCAGTATCACCTTTTAAACCAGTTTGACCAGTATCACCTGTTTGACCTTTTTGACCAACGCCAGGTTCACCTTTATCACCTGGAGTACCAGCTCCACCATCATCACCTTTAGCACCTGGTTCACCTTTATCACCAGGAGAACCTACGCCAGTTGCGCCAGTATCACCTGTTTGACCTTTTTCACCAACACCTGGTTCACCTTTATCACCTGGAGTACCAGCATCACCTGGTTCACCTTTATCACCTGGAGTACCTGCACCAGTTGCACCAGTATCACCAGTTTGACCTTTATCACCAGCAGGACCAGGACCACCTGGTTCACCTTTATCACCTGGAGTACCTGCACCAGTATCACCTTTTGGACCAGGACCACCTAAGCCACCTGGAGCACCTTCTTCACCTTTATCACCTGGAGGGCCTGCAACACCAGCATCACCTTGAGCACCTTTATCACCTGGAGGGCCTGCTTGAGTAGATGCAGCACCTTCTTCACCTTTTTGACCAACACCTGGTTCACCTTTATCACCTGGAGTACCAGCTCCACCAGCATCACCTTGAGCACCAACTTCTCCTTTAGCACCTTTCGCACCTAATAAAGAGTTTAACCAATCAACTTCGTTAAGTGGATTAGCCATTGAGTCTGCATAAACTTGATATGCTGTAGAACCATCATCACCTTTTTCACCTTGAGCACCTTGGTCACCTTTAACTCCAACTAAAGAGTTTAACCAATCAACTTGGTTAAGTGGATTAGACATTGAGTCTGCATAAACTTGATATGCTGTATCTCCTTCATCACCCTTTTCACCTTGAATACCTTGAATACCTTGGTCACCTTTAACTCCAATATCACCTTGGTCACCTTTATCACCTTGGTCACCTTTTTGTCCTTTTTCACCAGGAGCAATATCAATAGTTAACTCACCATCTGTAGGTTGAGCACCTGCAGTTCCAGTAACTGAAGCTCCAGTAAATGTTAATTCTCTAATACCATCAACTCCTCCAGAAATATTTGGAACAGTAATATGAATACCTTGTGACAATAAGCCTTGGTAAGACTCAGTAAATATACCTAATGAATCGTTTACTTCTAATAAGTAGTTATCACCAGCTGAGCTAGAATTACCTTCGTAGATAAGTCCTAATTGAATTGCATCTGCTAAATCAGTATCTGTTTGATTACCATTAACATCAATTCTAGAATAGCCTGTAATTCTAAATAAAGAATACTCAGAAGTGTTATTTACGTTTGTAAAGAAGATTGAGTTTGTCAATCCATCTACACCAATTCTATCGTTTAGTACACTTTCTAACCACTGGTTTTTAAAACCTTTATCATCTTGGTTAGATACTTTCACCATAGTAATCTGTGAAGGAACACCTGAGTTAAATATCATTTCACCTGCAGCAGGATGGAAACTAGCATAGTCTCCGCTTCCTAATTTTGCAATCTTATATACTGTCGATGGTACTGTAAATCTTGAAGCTACAATATCTCCAATATTATCACCTGCATCAAATACATTACCTACTTTTAATTTAGGTAGAACAACTGTAGATACAGCTTCTGTAATAGTTATTCTTACGTAGAGCTCTCCTGAGATACCTGCTTGAGATAGGTTTAATGCAGCAGATTCTCCTGCTGTAATCTCAATTGACATTTGGTTAGCAGTTTCACCTGTACCATGTATTAAGTTATTAGCTCCTAATGATTGTGTTTTGATGACTTGATTGTCACCATCGATATATTCTACCAATACCTCATTTAATAAGGCTATCGGTAACGGGTTACCCACATAATTTTTATGTAGTGTAACTTTTGCGCTAGTGGCTTGCCCTCTAATAATGTTTATCATTGAAGGTAAAACCGCAAACAAATTTTGACTAGTCACGTTTGGCATAATTAGTTTTTGTATTTTTCTGTTTTATTATATATCACGCTAAATTTATTAACATTCTGCTTAAAATGTATAATCTTTACGTAAGAGACTAAATACACAATAGTTTATTACTGCCATAGCGTGGTTTTCAACTTCTGTTTCTTTTTCTAGGTTGACTTTTATTAGAATTTTACCGGATTTTTTAGAGGCAATTTCTTCTAATCTAGCAAAGTAAGTATCTTCGTCCCAATCTTCTGTTTTAATGTGTTGCATTTTAAAATCTTTCCAATGCATTTTGAAAGTTTTAGTAGGCTTTGTAAAGTAATAAATGTGTAATTTATTATCTGCTGTTTTGATAAAAACAAAGCCATCACTTAAGAAGTACTTTCTATCTCCTATGTAACTATATTTAATATTGTCTTCTATTTCTCTCCAAGCCTCTCTACATAAACCATGTAGTTCTTCGAACTTGTCTATAGAATCATTAACAAGTTTATCCAATACTGCGTTAGTTTCTAATTCTTCTGCAGTAGTAAAGACCATTTCTAGATCTTCCCATTGTAATCCCATGACTTCATATTCATGTGGTTTAACTCTGGTTACTTGTTGAGCATCATATCTATATAAGTAGTCTAAAGTATCATCTACTTCTATTAATACTTTCATTAACCCTCCTCTAATTAACGATTGGCGTAAGTGTTTTACTCTCGCCATCATCTTCAGGTTTTTATACTCTAGGTCCATCGGACCTTCCTCTATCCATTTTGGTATTTTATACTTACTCATGATATATTTATTTCGCTATCATTTTAGTAAATACTAGAAGTTAGTTTAAAAAAATTTGTCGTAATTTATTAATAGATGTAATGCCGCTGCTTCAGCGCCTTTGAATGTTTTGCGCATTTTATATTTTGCAGGTACATCTTCACTAGAAGGTTTGTGGAAATAACCCTTCTTATGGACTATATGAAATTCTGCCTCACCATACATTGTAAGTTCATGGTGTATTAAAATTTTATCCATGTGTTTTGGATTAATACTTTCTATTCCCTCTAAACTTGGTTTGGTCAATTATTTAGATTTTATCGTCGTTAGCTAATTTACTTTCTCTTTTAATCTCATTGAAGGACTCGACTGTTGTCAATCCCCATTGTAGGACAAACCAACTCATTTCTTTTTCAGCCAACTTCTTAGTTAGTCCTAATTTTTTACGAATGAGTTCTGTACCTTCTGCTATGAAATTCTTTTCAGAATCTCTATTAGTCTTGTACCTCATATACCACTCAGGATCTCCCTTGACATCCTTATATGTTTTACCATGTGGTTTAAGTTGTAAATTAACTAGCTCAATAAAAACGTCTTTTTGCGTGTTTCTTTTATCTGCCATTATTTTTGTGGTTTAATAATTTCATCTATGATACCATACTTAATTGCTTCTTCTGCATTTAACCAGAAATCTCTGGTAGCATCTTCTTTAACTTGCTCGGGCTTCTTACCACAGTAAGAACCTAATAATACAAAGAGTTCTTCATTAATCTTTTGCCATTCTTTCCAATCAACTTCTGCATCTTGGATATTACCGCTAAATCCACCTGACGATTGATGTAGCATTGTTTGTGAATGTCTTAATGAAGATCTTTTACCTTTCGTTCCAGCTCCTAAAAGTACTGAACCCATAGAAGCGGCCATTCCTGTATTTACAGTTTTAATATCTACTGGAATGTATTCCATCACATCCACCATAGATAGCCCAGATTTAACCGAACCTCCTGGTGAATCGATATGCATTGTAATGTCTCCAGATCCAGTAGAGGATAGGAACATTAGCTGTGCTTGGACGATTGTAGACATATTATCATTTACAGGTCCTGCAACCCATAATAATCTATCTACCATTAATCTTGAAAAGATGTCCATCTGCGTCATACGCATTTCTCTTTCTTCAAGAATATAAGGTGTTAACGAAGCTTGTTTACTATAAAGATCTAAAGTATTAGAACTTATATTGTGTTCAGATTTTGCAAATCTTTCAAACTCTTTATCTTTTGGATAATAATTCATATTTGTTTATTCATTTGTTTGATGAGGTCGCATGTTTCATATTCCTCTATTCTTAAAAAATAGTCCATTGCTTTTCCTAGACACTTTATATAACCCTCTTTCGGCAGGTCCATTTGATATTCAACTCCTGCGTCATCAACTAATATAGCTAAAATTTCATCTTTCGATCCGCCACCTTCTATTCTTTCTAATATAAATTCTACTATTCGTCTATAAAAAATATCGTATTTAGACATTAAGACTTTATCAATATCTTCCCTTAAAACTTTATTAGGGTCGATGTGTATCTTAGGTACCTTACTCATTAGATAACAAAATATTTGTCAAGAATTGCTTTATAGCCTTCTTTATCTAAAGCTGTAGTTCTATCTTCATTAATACTCTCATAAATCTCTTTACAGAACTCGTTAGCCTCGTCTGTTAAGAATACGTTATCGCCGTCATAGTCTATAAACTTTTGTTTTAGGACAAATGTATTTTCTTTTTCTTTATCAATCTTTTCGATTTTAATAGAATCTGCTAGAGAGAAATGTCTCTCATAGAAATGTAAGTTATCTGCAAAATGATAGTAATCACCTAATTGTAAATCTGGATATGTTTCCAATAATTTAATATGAACCGATTGTTGCAAGAATGCAAAGAATGGTGCGTCAAATGTAAGACCATAGAATATATCGTTAGATCTCATTTGAATCTTCATATTTAATTTGTTGTCTCTAATAAAGAAGTTAGCGTACATTGTACAAACAAAATCTTTATTACCTTCAAACTGAAATTTAGGTTGATTAAAGAACATAATAGCTTGTCTACTGTTTTTATCAGCAACAAGTGAATCAATAACCCAACCAAATTGTTCTTTGTTAAAAACTAAAGAACCATAGTTAGAATTAATTTCATTTGAATCTGGATTAGTTAATGTACCCCAGAAATTAGAGAATGAACCAATAAAGTCTACATCTCTATCTTGTTGTAAATACCAACATAATTCACCTGCTAAATATTTCCAATTAAACTTTCTCTTTTCAAAATTAGCAATTGGTTTTGCTGGATCGATAGTAAAACTTGAGAGTATTGACTCTTTTACCTTTAGACCTCTTGGATCTGCAGATTGGTTCTGCTCTTCAATATGGTTAATAATATTAATGAATGTATTTGAAAAACTCATATATTCTGATTTTAATAACTTATGTAAGTTATATGAATAAAATAAAAAAGGTTTACTTACAAGTGAGCTTGTTTGCTTTCTTGTCGTAAGATATTGTATATGTTTTGCCTTCTTCTAAACAACCGTCTAGGATTGCATCTGCTACAACATCTTCAACATACTTTTGAATTGCTCTCTTGATTGGTCTTGCACCATACTTCTGGTCGTAACCTTCTTTTGCTAAAAACTCTTTTGCGTTCTTATTAAACTTAAATGTATAATCTTGTCTATCCATTCTACGGATAAATTTATCAAGTTCAATATCTACAATTTTAATTACGTCATCAGAGTCTAATTGGTCAAATAAAACAATATCATCAAGTCTATTTAAAAACTCAGGACTAAATTTGTTCTTAAGTTCTTTCTTAATAATACCATCCATCTTTGCTTGCTCTTCTAACATAGATGATGAGGTAGAGAATCCAATACCAGTTCCGAAGTCTGCAACTTTTCTTGCACCAACATTAGATGTCATTACAATAATTGTATTTGTAAAGTCAACTATTCTACCGTTTGAATCTGTTAATCTACCTTCGTCTAATACTTGTAATAAAGTATTGAAAATATCTGGGTGAGCTTTTTCAACCTCATCGAATAAGACTACCGAATAAGGTTTACGTCTTACTGCTTCAGTTAATTGACCACCATCATCATGTCCTACATATCCTGGAGGAGCTCCAATCAATCTAGATACATTAAACTTTTCTTGATACTCTGACATGTCAATTCTAATCATTGCATCAGTATCTCCGAACATATATTCTGCCAAAGCTTTTACAGTCTCAGTTTTACCAACTCCAGTTGGACCTAAGAACATAAATGAACCTGTAGGTTGTTTTGAAGATGCAACTCCGGTTCTAGATCTTTTAATTACTTTAGCTAAAGCTTCAACTGCTTTATCCTGTCCGATAATAGCTTTCTTGATGTAATCAGCCATTTGCTTAATCATCTTCATATCGTCAGCTCCTAATCTTGTAACTGGAATTCCAGTTGCCATCGATACAGTCTCTGCAATATCATCAATACTAACTTGTCTCTTTTTAGTCTTTAAGCCAGCTTCCCATCTTTCAGTTTCCATTACTATCTTAGACTCAAGACTGATTTGTTCATCTCTTAAAGATGCTGCAACTTCATAATCTTGTTTTTCTACAGCAGCTTTCTTTTTATTCTTTGTCTCTTCACATTCTTTTTCTAGCTGCTTAATTCTAGCAGGTACTTTCACTTCCAATAAGTGAGTTCTTGCACCTGCTTCGTCCATTAGGTCGATAGCTTTATCTGGTAATTCTCTCTGTTTGATGTATCTTTCAGACATTCTTACACAAGCCTCGATAGCTTCTGAACTATATTCTACTGAGTGATGGTCTTCATACTTCTCTTTAATTCTTGTAAGTATCTCAATTGACTCATCTACTGATGGTGCGTCAATGAATACCTCTGAGAACCTTCTGGTTAAAGCTCCATCATCTTCTATATTCTCTCTATATTCAT
>Ga0315330_10000413_pt1 | contig 26103 bp, 27 predicted proteins | sample M140m34915metaG_FD_203453 | JGI IMG/M metagenome (GOLD analysis project Ga0315330, IMG submission 203453) | Ammonia-oxidizing marine archaeal communities from Monterey Bay, California, United States - M1 40m 34915 | ecosystem: Environmental > Aquatic > Marine > Intertidal zone | place: USA...
TCAAGCCATTAAAGACGCGCTCGCCAGTCGGCTATGACCGCTTCACTTGACAAAAAAAGCACAATGGCGTCGTTCAATCGTGCTGCAGGTACTTATGATACGCACGATTTTCTGCAAAGAGAGGTTGGTTCTAGAGTCCTTCAGCAATTAGATATGCTAGTAGTTAATCCTCAAAGAATCGCTGATCTAGGTGCTGGGACTGGACGGTTTTCTAGGCTTTTGGGGCGAAAGTTTAAGAAATCTAAAATATATTTGGTTGATTTTGCGATTAGAATGCTTGTAAAAGCTCGTTACAACAAAAAGGTAAAGTTGTTTTCTCGGGAAAGGTATATTTGTGGTGATATGGAAGCACTGCCGATCGCCGATGGCCAGATTGATCTAGCTTTTACTAGCTTAGCTTTACAATGGAGTCAGCAATTAGGATTGTCTTTCGCGGAAATAAGGAGAGTTCTGAGTCCGGGTGGACTATTCTTGTTTGCTACCTTAGGTCCAGATACGCTCCATGAACTCAGGAGTTCCTTTGATTCTGTTTCCTCGATTCCTCACGTAAATGAATTTTTAGATATGCATGAAGTTGGTGACATGTTGTCTGGCCAAGGATTTTCTGACCCTGTGCTAACGACTGAGAGGATAATCGTCGAGTATGAAGATGTGATGGAATTGATGCGAGATTTGAAAGGGATAGGGGCCTCCAATGTGTCTCGTGGCGGGCAAAAAGCATTGATGGGAAAGGAAAGGCTGGCTGGAATGATTAAGGCTTATGAACAACTTCGTCGTGACAACAAGATTCCCGCCACCTACGAAGTAATTATCGGTCACGCCTGGGCCCTTGATCGTGCTAAACAAACAAACAATGCTGACCATACTTTTCCTTTGTCACGGTTAAAAAAACGATGAGTATATTTATAACTGGGACGGACACAGGGTGCGGAAAAACCTACGTTAGTGCCCTATTAATTCGGGCGATAGCAATGCAAGGACTTCAGGTTGCTGGAATGAAACCGGTGGCGACTGGCGCTGAAAAGTTGGAAGATCAATTAATTCATGAGGATGATCAAATCTTGTTGAAGGCATCAAATGTCGCGCTAGGGCAAAAGCTGCGTAATCCCTACCTTTTTACTCCCGCCTGCTCGCCGCATATTGCCGCTTTAGAGGCAAATGAGCCGATCCGTCTAGACAAGATAGTAGACGCTTATAATCTTTGTAAAATCGCTACTGATTATCTGGTAGTGGAAGGGGTTGGAGGTTGGAGAGCGCCGTTAAGTGCATCGGACAGCGTTGCCGATCTAGCTACCATCCTGGGGTTGCCGGTGATTCTAGTGGTGGGGGTTAAACTCGGTTGTATCAATCATGCGGTGCTTACGGCGGAAGCTATCAAGGCCTCTGGATTAAGGTTCTTAGGCTGGGTTGCAAACGTTTTAGATCCGTTGATGCATGACCCTGAGAGAAATATCAGTTACTTGGAATCAAAAATTGAATCACCACTTCTGCTGCGCTGTGAATTTAGTGGGGATACGAACGGGGATATCGAGCCGATGGATAATTTCGTAAAACAAGTTTTGAATGCGGCTGAATAATTTTGGGTTAGGCAAGTTTAAATACTTAATCTCATGGTCGGTTATCTGTTATATTATGTTTTCAGTTAACGCGGCAAATAAAAAAGGTTAATATATTTAACGCAATGGTCTGAATTTTTATTTCAAGCGTAATATTTTCTGGGAGCCTGGCAAAGAAATGTTGTAATGTTGAATAAAGCATAATTTTTCGTGTTAAACCTATAATAATTTGTGCGTGCTTTTCGAATAGATAAGCACGGAGATACTACTAAATGAATCTTTTAAGTAAAAATATATTTATATCATTGATACTCGCATTAGTTCCTTCTGCATGTTTCGCCGACTGGGAATTAAACTTGCCGCGCGGAGTCACCCCGTTTAGCCAAGATATTTACGATTTACATATGTACGTGTTGTGGATCGTCTGTGCGATAGGTGTGGTCGTGTTCGGGGCGATGTTTTACTCTATATTTGTGCATAGAAAATCGCGTGGTGCAAAAGCGGCCAATTGGCACCACAGTACAAAAGTTGAAGTCTTGTGGACGGTTATTCCTTTCGCGATATTGATTGCTGTAGCGGTCCCTGCGACTAAATCGCTTATTATGATGGAAGATGTCTCAAACGCTGACATGACCATAAAAGTGACTGGTTATCAGTGGAAGTGGCATTATGATTATATTGGTGAAGATGTCAGTTTTTATAGCACTATACACAAAGACTCTAATATGGCCAGGCAGAGAGGTGCTGAGTTAGATCCATTCGATGTCGACCATTACCTTAGAGATGTTGATAACTATTTAGTTGTTCCAACTAATAAAAAGATTCGGTTTCTCACTACTGCAGGCGATGTGATCCATGCATGGTGGGTTCCTGCGCTGGGGTGGAAAAGAGATGCGATACCAGGATTTATTAATGAATCATGGGCCTTGATACAGGAGCCAGGAGTATATCGCGGTCAATGCGCCGAGCTGTGTGGCAAGGATCATGGTTTTATGCCTATAGTCGTTGAGGCCGTTCCGGAGGCCGATTATTTAGCATGGATCGCGGAAAAAACTGAGGAAAAGGCTCTTGTGATTAATGATTCCAAAGCCCTGGATCAGATGAACTCCATAGCTTTGGCTGAGGACACAAAAATCGACTCCGGTGAGTAGTAATGCATCAACAACAATATATTAATTTAGAGGTTAAATCATGAGTGAGGTTGCGACGCACCACCACGACGATCACCACGGGGCGCATCCTACAGGAATTATGCGCTGGTTGACTACGACAAATCATAAAGATATTGGAACGCTCTATCTTTTGTTCTCGTTGATGATGTTTTTCATCGGCGGCACTATGGCAATGATCATTAGGTTAGAACTTTTTCAGCCAGGATTGCAGTTCGTAGATCCGCAATTTTATAATTCTATGGTTACTATGCATGCGCTAATTATGATTTTCGGTGCGGTGATGCCGGCGTGGACTGGTTTTGCTAATTGGATGATCCCTATGATGATTGGGGCGCCAGATATGGCGTTGCCTCGATTAAATAACTGGAGTTTTTGGATTCTGCCATTTGCCTTTGCTATGCTCTTGAGCACGTTGTTCATGCCAGGTGGCGCGCCTGCTGGTGGTTGGACAATGTATCCGCCGTTGGTGTTACAAACTGGTGATGCCTTTCCGTTCTTAATTTTTGCCGTGCATTTTATGGGTGCATCTTCCATTGCGGGAGCCATTAACGTGGTTGCTACGGTATTTAATATGCGAGCTCCGGGGATGACGCTAATGAAATTACCCCTATTTGTGTGGACTTGGATAATAACTGGGTTTCTTTTAATCGCGTCGATCCCTGTCTTAGCAGGTGCCGTGACGATGTTACTTACTGATAAGTTTTTCGGAACCGCATTTTTCAGTGCCGCTGGGGGCGGTGATCCGGTCATGTTCCAACATATTTTTTGGTTCTTTGGACATCCCGAGGTCTATATTCTTATCTTACCCGCATTTGGCATAGTTTCTGCCATAATCCCTACTTTTGCCCGCAAACCACTATTTGGTTATAGCTCGATGGTTTATGCGACAGGAGCGATAGCATTTTTGAGTTTTATTGTTTGGGCGCATCACATGTTTACTGTAGGTATGCCATTGGCCGGGGAATTGTTCTTCATGTACACGACGGTTTTAATTGCGGTACCTACTGGGGTTAAAGTCTTTAATTGGGTTGCCACTATGTGGCAGAGTTCCATGACCTTCGAAACCCCAATGTTGTTTGCTTTAGGGTTCGTAATACTTTTCACAATTGGTGGTTTTTCCGGGTTAATGTTAGGCGTTACGCCCGTGGACTTTCAGTACCATGATACGTACTTCGTGGTAGCACACTTTCATTATGTGTTAGTGACGGGAGCCGTATTCGCCCTAATGGCCGGGGCCTATTTTTGGATGCCTAAATGGACGGGGCATATGTATGATGAAACGTTGGCGAAGTGGCACTTTTGGTTATCTGTGATTTCAGTAAATGTCTTGTTTTTTCCACAACATTTTCTAGGGTTGGCCGGAATGCCAAGGCGAATTCCAGACTATGCAGTTCAGTTTGCAGACTTTAACATGGTTTCGAGCATAGGAGGTCTTGGTTACGGAATTTCCCAGATATTGTTTGTGATAATCGTTGTCAAGTGTGTTAGAGGTGGCGAAAAAGCCACTGACGAAGTCTGGGAAGGCGCCCAAGGTCTCGAGTGGACTCTTTCGTCTCCACCCCCCTACCACAGCTTCACAGAGGCTCCCGATCCCGAAAGTATTACAGGTGGTCACAGATAAGTGAGTTTTACCCCTGATGAGAGTAGAAGGAAGAAAGCAGTGCGCACTGCACTGGGTCTGTTAGCGTTAGTAGTAGGCGTTTACATATGGGGAATTGCGACTAGGCTATAGATTATGAATGCGTCGCAGAAAAAAGCTAACTCTAAAACTGTGCGGTTCCTTTTGCTTGCGACGGTCTTAATGTTTGGATTTGGATATTCATTGGTTCCTCTCTACGATGTCTTTTGTGAGATTACGGGATTAAACGGGAAAACGGGCCGAATAGTATCTGCAGATGTTGAAAGTAAAGAACTTTACGATGACCGACTCGTGGAAGTCGAATTTGTTACAAGTGTTAGTGCCGATTTGCCTTGGGATTTCGAGCCAACGGTAGAGAAGATGCTCGTGCGGCCGGGCGTTGAGACACGAGCTGATTTTATTGTTAAAAATAATGCTAATTATACTTTAGTAGGTAATGCAGTACCGAGTGTGGCCCCAAATGCTGCCGCGAAGTTTTTTAACAAAACAGAGTGTTTTTGTTTTACTAAACAATCGCTAGAGCCTGACCAGACATTAACGATGCCCGTATTGTTCGTGGTCGATCCTGATCTGCCTCAGGAGGTGAAGTTATTAACTTTAGGTTATACTTTTTTCGAGTCTCTAGATCTAGCAAGTGTAGATTAAACTAGAGAGCTAATTAACAAGATATTTTTGTACCGAAATTTGAGAGATAAATAAGCATGTCAAAGTCTAATATTACTTATTCCAACGCTGACTATTATGTGCCAGATTCTAGCCGTTGGCCCCTAATTGCATCTGTATCTATTTTTACAATGTTTGTAGGTGGTGCGACTCTTTTGAATGGGGCTAATATCGGGCCTTACGTGTTGAGTGCGGGATTTATTTTATTTGTATATATGTTATTTGGTTGGTTTGGCGATGTCATTGCTGAAAGTGAGGCGGGTACGTACAACGGGCAAGTTGATGTAAGCTTCCGTATGGGTATGGCGTGGTTTATCTTTTCCGAGGTCATGTTTTTCGCTGCATTTTTTGGCGCACTTTATTATGCGAGGATGTACTCGATCCCTTGGCTAGGCGGAGCGGGCTCCGGAGGAGCGACCAATGAATTTCTTTGGCCTGAGTTTGCTTCCGCGTGGCCCTTATTCAATACACCTGATTCGTATGGATTTACGCAATTTAAAGAGGTAATTGGCGCTTGGGGTGTCCCTTTTTGGAACACTTTAATCTTATTAACCAGCGGTGTAACGTGCACCTGGGCTCACTGGGGGCTGAAAATTGGTAGCAGAAAGCACCTTATAGCAGGTCTGTCTGTTACTGTGATCCTAGGAATAATTTTTGTAGCTATGCAGGCAGAGGAATATCGGCATGCCTATCACGCGCTCGGTTTAACACTTAATTCAGGCATCTATGGCGCCACATTTTTCCTTTTAACTGGCTTTCATGGATTTCACGTGACGATGGGTACAATAATGCTCGCAACCATATTGGCACGATGTGTTAAGGGCCACTTCACGCATGAAAATCATTTTGGGTTTGAAGCTTGTGCCTGGTATTGGCATTTTGTTGACGTGGTTTGGATAGGTCTGTTCATATTTGTCTACTGGGTGTGATTTTTTATTTTGAATAGACTGATAAATTTTACCCGTTGGGGGAGATCAATCCGAATTGATATAACCCGATAATTGTGAGTAAAAGTATTACTGATAAAGTTACCCGGATGGTTAATGCTTTTACCGTTGATGTTCCCTGATTATTGCCTTTTTTAAAAAGGCTTAGGCCTGCAGAACCGAGTGCAATCACTATTAAAAAGAATACGCCTATTATAATCGGTTTTACGATGGGTAGTTCAGCCATGATTTTCGCCTTATTTTAGATTAACTTATTATTATGCAATCGTTTATGGAAAGCCAATTTTGAACGCGCGACGTATACTGTTAGTTATACTCTTTAGCCTGTCAATCGGCCTTTTAAGTGTTTTAGGTTTTTGGCAGCTAGATAGGGCTGAACAGAAGCGCGAGCGGCATGGAAATTTTTTGGAAAAACATCAAAGTTCAGAACTTCGCCTAGAACATGGTGTGCCGCAGGTGGATCTTAAATGGAGAAAAGCGGTACTTGTAGGAAGTTATGAGGATACAAATTTACTTTTAGACAATAGGGTGTCCATGAAGCAGAGTGGGTACGAAGTGCTAACACCCTTTAAATTAAATGACGGAAACGCGGTACTAGTCAATCGCGGTTGGGTCTCGAATCGCGGATCAAGAGATTTTGTTCCTAGTTTACCTGTTCAATCACAGAGACTAGAGATTAAAGGTTATTTTGGGCCCCCGCCTGTTGTAGGGGTAAGCTTTTTTGGTGGGGATAAAACTGACTTTAAAGAAAAATTAGGAGATGGCGTTATTCGAGTTCAAAGAGTTGATCCGGCAACTCTCGGGAACGTTAGTAAAGTAAAGAGCCTATTGAAAGAGGTTTTTTATCTAGAAGACGCACAAGTTGGTGCTTTGAGGGTGGATCGTAAGTTACCCGGGTCAGGTAGTGAGAAACACGAAGCATATGCGACACAATGGTTCAGTATGGCTGCTATCTTGGCTTTCATAGGCCTGTGGAATTTATTGAGGAAAAAGTCAGTTGATGAATAAAAAGTCCAGCCGTAAGAACTCTGCTAGTAGGTGGCCACTGTTTTTGGTAATAGCCTGTTTTATATTGCCACTAGTTGTCGCTTGGATGCTTGTCCAGTCGCCGCAGAGCGTAGGATTAGGCCCATTACTGAATAAGGGATTCTTACTGCAGCCGCCTCTTGATATAAAATCTGAAAGCGAGCTAAAGCCGTTGCAGGCGATCACATTGGAGCCGAGCGAATGGGGGGCTATTCTATTTACAAATGGCCTGTGTGAAGCGAAATGCCTGAAAGCCATGTCTAACTTAGCTGTTATTCGAGATGTGTTAGGTCATTCTGGTAGCCGATTCAAGCTAATCGGCTTGTTTGAATCTGAAAAAGATATTCCGGGCTTCATGCATATACGTAATACTAATTTAGCTCAGCAATTGGCGAAATTAGTTAAAGAACGAGGTATAGTTGGACCTGTGAGTGATGGGGTGGTTTTTTTAGATTGGCGCGGTCAAATTGTCAGTTATTTTGTTATTGACGCTGACCCTGCCAGTATAAAGAAGGATCTCAAACGTTTGTTACGCGCTTCTAAGATTAAATGAGTATTAGACGCACATACCTGAGTTTGTCTATTGCGTTACTCGTATTAACCATGGTCGTCATGGTATTTGGTGCTTATGTTAGGTTAACTGATGCTGGGCTAGGCTGCCCTGATTGGCCTGGCTGCTACGGGAAATTATTGGTACCTGCTGAAAAAAACTTATCCGCTGATGATCAATGGCTCGCCCAAAGACCTTTGGAGGTGGGTAAAGCATGGCGCGAAATGATTCATCGTTATCTAGCTAGTGCGCTAGGGTTTGGTATTTTGTGTTTAGCTGGGATTGCATTTTATAGACGCCATACTATAGGAGTAAATCCGGCAGTGGCGTACTGTTTAGTTCCTTTAGTTATGTTTCAAGGTGCACTAGGAATGTGGACTGTCACACTTCTATTAAAGCCTTTAATTGTGACTGCTCATCTCTTAGGCGGTTTGATTACACTTTCTTTGTTGTTTTGGAACACTTTACAGATAAAGTATTTAGATGTGTCTGTTAAGATCCCGAATAAATTAAAGATGTTCGTTTGGATTGGGTTAGTAACGGTATTTTGTCAAATTTTTTTAGGTGGGTGGACGAGTACCAATTACGCCGCGCTAGCGTGTACAGAGCTACCCACGTGCGGGGGTAAATGGTTTCCAAGTGAGCAGCTAGGCGAAGCGTTCACTTTGTGGCGAGGTTTGGGTATTGATTATGAGTATGGAGTTTTGGACACACCTGCTAGAATGAGTATTCACATGGTTCATAGAATTGGTGCAGTAGTTACGACCATTGTGCTTTTGATTCTGATTTGGCGTTCTATGACGCTCGGTGATAGTCGGATAAAAAAGCTTGCCTGGGTATTGTTATGCGTTCTTACATGTCAAATTTTGTTAGGGCTGATCAACATTGTTGGCGGACTGCCGATTTCGGTTGCCGTAGCTCACAACGGTGTGGGAGCAACTCTATTCCTAGTATTGGTGACGATGCTGTTTTTCACCCGCACCTCGGATTGATATGAGTTCCTCCGTTCCTTTTTCAGGCGTTCTCAGTTATTCGTCAGAATATTTAAAGCTATGCAAGCCAAGGGTGGTAAGCCTGATCGTTTTTACAGCGATCATAGGAATGTTTCTAGCGACCCCTGAATGGGTTAGGTTATCCACATTGTTGGCGGGCACTTTTGGTATAGGTTTGGCGGCGTGCTCGGCGGCTGCGCTAAATCATGTAGTAGAAAGTCGAACCGACGCATTAATGGAGAGAACCCGCAATCGGCCACTTCCTCAAGGAGGGCTAACCAGGGGTCAAGCGCTGGTATTTGCTATCGTTCTAGGTACTATTTCTATGATTGTACTTGACGTGCTAGTTAATCGTATAACCGCGATTTTGACGTTCGCGTCTCTGATTGGTTACGCTGTGGTTTACACAATGTATCTAAAGCATGCGACGCCCCAAAACATTGTAATTGGTGGCGCCGCTGGAGCCGCACCGCCAGTTTTGGGATGGACGGCAGTCACCGGTTCGGTAGATCCACACGCTCTGCTGTTGTTTTTGATTATTTTTGTTTGGACTCCCCCTCATTTTTGGGCCTTAGCGATTTATCGGCGCGATGATTATGCTAAGGCACTCATACCTATGCTTCCCGTAACTCATGGGGTCACCTATACCCGAATGCAGATACTTTACTACTCTGTCATGCTGGTTATAGCAACCTTACTGCCGTACATCACCTACATGAGCGGAGTACCATATCTCTTAGGTGCGGTTTGCCTAAACGTAGTGCTTTTATTTTATGTGATAAAGATGCAATTTGACCACTCGGATGAGTTGGCAATGACTATTTTCAGATATTCGATAGTGTATTTAACGCTGCTATTTGGCTTTTTCTTTATAGATCATTATTGGAGCGATTTAGTCTTTGTTATTAGTAACGTTAATTAATCAGTTTTGCGCATCTGAAAATTAGCAATAAAATAGATTTAATTGGAGTCAATATCATTTATTTTTGGTAAATACGATTTCATCTCCTGAAAAGCACTTTTTTCTAGCTGGCGAATTCTTTCCGCAGAAACATTGTATCGATCGGCTAATTCTACTAGCGTATTTTTAGGGTCGCGAAGCCATCTACTCACGACGATATCTCGACTTCTGTCGTCTAATTTAAGAAGCGCATTTTTTAGACCGTCTTGAGCTAGATCTTTATGTTCAATCCTTTCGTTCACCGCTGACGGTTCAAAGGTGTAGTCCTCAATTAGTTCTTCAGGAGCATTTTGAGCATCATCAGAATCAGATAGTGGCCGTTCGAAGGTTAAATCAGACGCAACCAGTCGTTGCTCCATCGTTTCTATGTCTTTATTGGCTACACCAAGATCATTCGCTATAACTGATTTTTCAGCAGAGTTTAGCCATCCAAGTGATTTTTTGACGCTTCTGAGGTTGAAAAATAGCTTTCTCTGCGCTTTTGTTGTGGCTATTTTTACTATTCGCCAATTTTTTAGGATGAACTCATGCATGCAAGATTTTATCCAGTAGGCCGCGAATGCAGCTAACCGCACTCCTTTATCAGGATTGAACCTTTTCACTGCCTGCATCAGGCCCACATTACCCTCTTGTATGAGGTCGCTCAAAGAGAGTCCATATCCGTCATAGCCGCGAGCAATTTTGACTACGAATTTTAGATGCGACATTACCAGCTGGCGAGCGGCATCTAGATCATTGTTATGGATTAGCCTTTTTGCAAGCTCCTGCTCTTTTTCAAATGAAAGCATGGGTACTTGGTTAGCCGATAAAATATAATTTTCGAGCGACCCGGCCAGTGACGGTAGGTTGATATTTATGGCTTTGGACATAGATTATCCTTTGATAATGCGATTTAAGTTACGATTTTAGCACTCGCACAGGCTGAGTGCCAACTTTTTTAATAGTTTACATGATTTGAGGTAGTCGGCGACAGTCTTTCCATTTTTAGTCTCCAATATTATGTAAGAGTGAATCGACGAAATCTTTTGCATCGAATTCCAGAAGATCGTCCAAACCCTCGCCTATGCCTATATATCTCACTGGTAATTCAAATTCATTAGCAAGATTAAATAATGCACCACCTTTTGCAGTACCATCTAGTTTAGTTACGATGAGAGACGAAATATCGATCTCTTTAACAAATATTTCTGTTTGTTTGAGCGTGTTTTGTCCTGAGGTTCCATCGAGCACTAATATAACTTCGTGTGGCGCCGAGTCGTCTTGTTTGGCGATGACTCGTTTAATTTTTTTTAACTCTGCCATGAGATTGTCTTGGGTATGGAGTCGCCCCGCAGTATCTATAATCAGGACATCGGCCCCGAGGGATATAGCTTGTTGATGAGCTTCATATGCTAGTGATGCCGGATCACTGCCTGAGGATTTGGATATAACCGAGAGGTTTAGCCTCGACCCCCACTCTTGTATTTGTTCGACCGCTGCAGCTCGAAACGTGTCCCCTGCGGCCAGTACAACCATTAGCCCACGTTCTTTTAGATTTTTCGCTAATTTAGCGACGGAGGTGGTTTTCCCAGCACCGTTAACCCCTACTACCAAAATTATAAACGGTTGTTTTTGGCGATTTTCTATAGTTAGCGGCTGTTGAGCCGTCTGTAGAATCCGCTGCATTTCATATCGAATGTTTTCAATCGGAGATTCATTGTGAGAGGAGTTTTTAACGGATGCTATTATACGCTCTGAGGCCTTGATCCCTACGTCACTTGTAAGGAGCACTCGTTCTAAATTATGTAACAAGTCCTCACTAACGACAGTTTTTTCTCTAAACAGGCTAGAGATGCGATTACCCAATGAGTCTCTTGTACGTCCGAGTTGTTTTAGTAATTTGCTAAACATGTGGCCTTTTATTTATCCTAGTAATGTTGTTGTCTAATATTGCATTTATTTAATTTATAGTTAGAGATCGAGCTGTAATACACTAACGTATTATCCATTATTACCTTTGTTTCACTTTTTGGGGGTCAAAATTATGTGGCCGCATACTATATTATCAATATTTATTACCGTAGCTATAATCGCGTTGCCGACGGCTAACGCTTCAGTGAAAGAATTTGAACTTTCAAACGGCTTAAAGCTAATAGTACAGGAAGACCATCGCGCACCGGTTGCAGTAGTGCAGATTTGGTATAAAGTTGGTTCTGCTCATGAGCGTAGAGGCATCACCGGAGTATCTCATGCTCTCGAGCATATGATGTTTAAAGGTACCGAAGCCTATCCTGACGGCCAGTTTTCGGAGATTGTTGCTGCAAAAGGTGGGCGCGAAAATGCATTTACTAGTTCTGATTACACGGCCTATTATCAGCAATGGTCCTCTGAAAATGTGGGCTTAAGTTTTGAGTTAGAAGCGGATCGAATGAATAATCTTGTCTTTAAAGAGGAGGAATTCTTAAAGGAAATAAATGTAGTTTTAGAAGAGCGTAGATTGCGGACTGACGATAATCCTCAGGGCCTAGCACGGGAGGCTAATAGGGCGCTGGCATTCCAAGAAAGTCCTTATCGCCACCCGGTTATTGGATGGGAATCTGACATCAAAGGAATGCGTTTAGATGATTTGGAACAATGGTATCAACAATGGTACGCGCCGAATAACGCTACCGTGGTTGTAGTAGGCGATGTTTCTTCGAAAGCGGTGCATAAATTAGCACAACAACATTTTGGTGGCTTAGCTCGTGAGACGGTCCCCATCTTGCGAAGTGCAAACGAGCGCGTTGCTCAGGGCACTAAGAGACTTATAATGACCAGTGATAAGGTGAGAGTGCCGCTGTTATTAATGAGCTACAAAGTCCCCTCGCTTGGCAGTGTGAGTTCGTCTGATGAAGTCGATAGGGCTGATGTATATGCGCTTGATGTCTTAGCGGAGGTATTGGACGGTGATAACAGTGCACGATTCGCTAGACATCTAATTAGAGGAAAGTCGCTAGCTACCTATGCGTCGATTGGATATTCACCGGCATCTCTTTTAGACACGCTATTTTCAATTAGCGCGGTTCCAGCTGAGGGGATCACCCTCGATCAGCTTGAAGTAGCCATTACAAGCGAGCTTTTAGAGATTATTCAAAGTCCGCCAACCCAGGTAGAAATGCAGCGAGTGAAGTCACAAGTCATAGCAAGTAGAGTTTACGCAATGGATTCCATGGAAAGTCAAGCTACTATCATCGGGCAGTTAGAGTCGGTAGGTTTAGACTGGCGTTTGAAAGACGAATATATCGGAAATATAACGAAGGTCACGGCGAATGACCTTGTTGCTGTCGTAAAAAAGTATATTAGGCAGGATGCCTTAGCTACCACCCAACTTTTGCCTGAGAGTTCTCTATGAAAAATTGTGTTGCGGCAATACTAATGTCATTTTTTGTTTTGCCACTTTGTGTTAGCGCCAAAGTGGAGGTGAAGTCGTGGAGCACCGAAAATAATGTGTCGGTACTTTATGCGCAGGTACCGACTCTCGAGATGGTTGATGTTTATCTTGCTTTTGACGCGGGAAGCACTCGGGATGGGACAAAATATGGGCTATCAAATTTAGTGAGTGCGCTTATTTTGCAAGGCGCAGGCGAATTAAAAGTTGATGAGTTTAACGAGGCAATTGGACTCACTGGCGGCATTCTCTCATCTGGCTCCAACTCGGACATGGGATATATTAAGATGCGTAGTCTAACCGAGACCGCTAACTTAGAAGCTGTTATGAGATTGCTGAAGTTGGCGCTTTCTTCGCCTAGATTTGATAACTCCGACATAGACAGGCTAGTGGCGAGAACATTGACGGGAATAGACTTCAAAAAACAGTCTCCAGCAGCTGTGGCTCGAGATAAGTTGTATGCAGGGTTGTTTGCAGCACATCCTTACGGCTCGCCCCATGAAGGTTTTGCTGAATCTGTGAAGTCTATTACTCGCGGTGATATTACTAACTTCTTTAAAGAGTTTTATGTTGCTAAGAACCTTAATATAGCTATTGTAGGTGCGGTTGATCTTGAGCAGGCCAAAGCCATGGCAGAAGATATAAGCTCTATTTTGGTAAGCGGAATGCGTGCTGATAAATCAGTTGTACCACCGTTGGAAAAGGCGCGAAATGACTTAATCAAGCGAGAATTTCCCTCAATACAAAGTCATATTAGGGTCGGTGCTCGGAGTGTTGAGAGGGGTCATCCGGACTATTTTCCCTTACTGGTAGCCAATCATGCCTTGGGAGGAAATTCATTAGTTTCGATATTGTTTAGATCGATTAGAGAGGAAAGAGGCTTAGCCTACTCGGCCTATAGTTATTTTTCTCCTAAATCCAATGGAGGTAGTTTAGTTGCTGCCCTGCAAACCGATCGAGGAAACCAAGAAGAAGCACTCAGCGTGTTAGATAGTTCGTTAGAAAAGTTGAGGCTAGAGGGTTTTTCGGACAGAGACATAGCCAGTGCTAAAGACAATTTAATGAGGGGATTTCCTTTAAGAGTTGATACTAACGCGGAAATTTTAAACTACTTAGCCATGATAGGATTTTATAGATTACCAATTGATTACTTGGAGACTTTTGCTGAGAATGTAGGCCGAGTGACGCGCGCGGAGGCTAGTAAAGTATTCAAACGATATTTTTCACCGGAAAAATTGGTAACGGTCATAGTTGGCCCGAATCTGGATGGTGATGAGTAAACCACTCGGAAGGGTGCGTGTAATTGGAGGTAGCTTGCGTGGAACTAGGATCCCTGTTGAACGCGCAGTGGGTTTGAGACCCACTTCTGATCGAGTCAAGGAAACGCTTTTTAATTGGCTCTGTCTCGATGTTGAGGGCGCATGTTGCCTAGATTTGTTTGCTGGAACTGGGGCGTTAGGTATAGAGTCACTCTCCCGAGGTGCCAGTACGGTTACTTTTGTGGAAAAAAATCCAATACTAGGTGGTGCCATCAGTGCGTTACTTATGAGTCTAGGAATATCCAAGGCCGAGGTGTGTCTTCAGGATTCAATTAACTATATTGAATCCTGCGATACTCGGTTCGATATTATCTTTCTTGATCCTCCTTTTAAATCAGACCTTCTTTTGCCTTCCTTAGAGCTGATCTCTGAACGGAATCTTCAACCAAACGGCGTCGTTTATGTGGAATTTATGAAAAACGAGTTGGAGTTACCAAAAGAGTGGCGACGGTTGAAAGCTGGTTCGACCAAGAGTATGGAATACAGCCTTTTAACAAAGCGGTGAGGAAATTCCTGTTGGAAAATGGTATAAATTGTCTGATTTTCATATTTAGGGCTGTAAATTGAGTACCATTGCGATATACCCTGGCACTTTTGATCCAATTACACTTGGACATGTCGATATAGTTGTTAGAGCCTCGCCCATGTTTGATCAAGTGATATTGGCGGTGGCTGGGAGCACTTCGAAGAATACGATTTTTTCTGTAGAGGAAAGAATTGAGTTAGCGTCGAAAGTTTTAGAAAAAATTCAAAATGTCAAAATAATACAATTTAATGGTCTTATGGTTGACTGTGCAAAAGAAAATAACGCTTCGGTTATTTTGCGAGGCTTGCGTGCAGTAAGTGACTTTGAGTACGAGTTTCAGCTTGCTGGCATGAACCGAAAGTTGATGCCGGAGGCGGATACAATCTTTTTACCGACTTCAGAGAAATATACTTATATATCTTCCTCATTGGTCCGAGAGATAGCGAAATTTGGCGGAGATATTACCGACTTTGTGCCGAAAGTTGTAAAAAACGTCTTGATTGATAAACTAGCGGCCAGCTCTCGTTAGCTTCGAGGGCAGCTATCTAATTTGGGTCTCAAATCATAATGGCGCTGAAAATTACTGAGCAATGTATTAATTGCGATGTATGTGAGCCCGAGTGTCCGAATGAGGCAATCTATGAGGGTGAATCGCATTATTTGATAGATGCGAAAAAATGTACTGAGTGCGTTGGACATTTTTCTGAACCACAGTGTGTTGTTGTTTGTCCCGTAGACTGCATTCCAAAAGATAGCGATCACGAAGAGACTCAGCAACAGCTTGAGTTAAAATACTTGCTTTTAAAGAAAAGCCTAGTAGGAGATTGAATTGATATACGTACGCCACAAATTTCGTTACATCAGCGTAGTGATTATCGCGCTCTGGTTTGGCGATAATGCCCAAGCCGAATCCGCGGTGGCTTCAGCGCATCCTGCTGCAACTCTTGCCGGCAAAGAGATATTAGAGGCCGGCGGCAATGCCTTCGATGCGGCTATTGCTGTTGCCGCAGCTCTGGCGGTTGTCGAACCATATAGTTCAGGGATTGGTGGTGGTGGTTTCTTTTTGCTTCATAACCAAAAAGAAGGCGTAAACTTATTTGTTGACGCCAGGGAGGAAGCGCCGGGTAAAGCCACGGCTGGTATGTACTTGGATTCTTCCGGCGATTTCGTTCGCGATAGATCGTTGAATGGCCCGTTGGCTGCTGCGATACCGGGTCTGCCTGCCGGATTAGTCTACCTGTCTGAGAATTTTGCAAACTTGACTCTGCAAGAAAACCTAATGCCGGCGATAAGGTTGGCGAGGGAAGGGTTTTTAACCGGTGATCGCTATGAAAAGATGGCAGGTTATCGAGCCCCAGCTTTACGCTTACATAAAGATGCTGCGAAAATATTTTTGGATCAGGGCAACGTTCCTAAAGCGGGTTTTAGGGTCATCCAAAAGGATTTGGCTGAAACTTTGCAAGCAATAGCGGTTTCCAACGGCGAGAGTTTCTATAGGGGCGATTTAGCGAGAAAAATGGTCGACTCGGTAGTCTCCGATGGTGGTATTTGGCGAATTGAGGATTTAGAAAACTATGAAGTTAAGATAAGGCAGCCTCTCGTCTCGTCTTATCACGACGTAAAGATCATTTCGTCTCCTCCTCCTTCATCAGGCGGTATAGCGCTGATCGAAGCACTCAATATTCTGGAACGATATGACCTGAAAAAATATGAAAGAGACACCTATATCCATTTAGTAGTTGAGGCCATGCGGCGTGCTTACCGTGATAGGGCGGATTATTTAGGCGATCCGGATTTTGTAAAGGTGCCGGTAAAAGAGCTATCGTCTCAGATCCATGCCGATTTGTTAGCGTCATCAATTTCCGACACAGAAGCTACGCCTAGTAGCTCATTGCCACAAATAGGTAGTCGTCCAAAAGGAACGGACACCACTCACTTTTCCATTGTGGATCGTCTAGGTAACAGAGTCGCAGCGACTTTAAGTATCAATATTCCTTTTGGAGCGGCAATAACTGCTGAAGGGACTGGTGTATTACTGAATAATGAAATGGATGATTTTTCAGCGAAACCGTTTACACCGAACACTTATGGCCTTGTGGGTGCTGACGCGAACGCGATCGCACCGAGAAAACGACCTCTCTCTAGCATGACCCCTACTTTTCTAGAAGGAACCGATCGGATAGCTATTATGGGTACGCCGGGCGGGAGTCGTATAATCTCTATGGTACTGATTTCCGCGCTAGACTTTATTAATGGTGCCGAGCCGATAGAGATGGTGTCGTCGAAGCGTTTTCATCACCAATATTTACCTGATCAAATTTACTTTGAGAAGGACGGTTTAACTTCATCTGAGCAGGAATCTCTCAGTAAGAAAGGGCACAAACTCAAAGAAAGTGGGCGCAATTACGGTAATATGCAGGTTATTGTTATTGACAAAGCAGACGGTTCTGTAGACGCAGCCAGTGACCCTAGGGGCGAAGGTTCGTCAGTAGTTTGGTAGTTTATTTTTGGCAATTTTGACAATAGAAGCTTGACCTTTGTCCTATCCGTTTTTGTGCTATAGCTCGTTGACATTTGTAACATGGTAGACTTGCGCGACCATATACGGCCAGTTTTTGTTTAAAGTAACCTGCGTCACCTCGTTCGTTTTTAAAGTCTTGCAGCGTTGTACCTCCGGCCCTAATAGCTCTTCGTAATACCGTTTTAATACTTTTACTCAACCGACCAAATTCGTCTAAATCTATACTATTAGCAGGGCGATTTGGATTTATGCCAGCGGAAAATAGTGCCTCGCTGGCGTAAATATTTCCGACCCCTACAACTACGTTATTTAGCATGATAAATTGCTTGATAGCGCAAGTTCTATTCGCCGCGACACGCTTTAGATATATTGCAGAAAATTGCTGGGTGAGTGGCTCTGGTCCACAGTGTTTTAATAATTTGTGTTTAAGTGGATCTTGTTTTGTCCAAATAACTAGGCCAAATCTCCGCGGATCTCTGAATCTAAGGCAAAGGTTGTCGTTAAACGAAATCTCCACGTGATCGTGCTTTGCTTTTGGGATGTCTGGACTGACTACTCTTAAGCTGCCCGACATACCTAGATGTATTATCAGCGTGCCCTCAGAGAAGTTAAACAAAAGATACTTAGCGCGCCTAGAAACCGTTCTCAGAGTTTGATTTTTTAAAATATTTCCAATATTTCGCGCAATTGGCTGACGAAATTTATATTGGTGAACGATTGTACTTTTAACTGTTTTATTTTTTAGTAGTCTTTCTATTCCGCGTTTCGTTGTTTCGACTTCAGGTAGCTCGGGCATAGTTGATTAAAGAGAAGTTTTATTTATTTGAGTTGATATTACACCAATAAGTATACCTTTGTGCTGTATTATAAAGGCGATTTTTGTAAGGCGTGTAAAATGAGAAAATATTATGCTGCTAATTGGGGTTGACACTGGAGGGACGTTTACCGATTTTGTTGTGCGCGATGAAGCCGGAATTAGAGTTCACAAGGAATTATCGACACCCAACAACCCGAGTATAGCTATTATGAAGGGCCTTTCGGCTCTTGGAGTGCCCCTCGAAGAAATTCTAATCGTTCATGGGACCACGGTAGCCACAAATGCTGTGCTTGAAAAAAAACTATCTAAAACGGTGTACGTGACCAACCGTGGCTTCAGTGATTTATTAACCATTGGTAGGCAGGCTAGAGCAGAGTTATATAATTTGACTCCACCAACTAAATCTCCCCCAGTGCCCAAGTCGCATTGCGTTGAGATAGGGGGGAGGATAAACAGTTCTGGGCTGCTAGTTGAAGAAGTTTCCGAGCAGGACATGACTTATCTTGAGGAACAGGTTAAAAAGTTAAACCCTGAGGCTATAGCGGTTAACCTACTGTTTTCTTTTTTAAGGCCTGAGATAGAGCATGCACTAGCGGTACGACTGGAAAAGTATTGCTTTGTTGCCTGTTCTAGTGACGTATTACCCGATTACCGCGAATACGAAAGAGGTATTGCAACATGGCTAAACGCAGCGCTTGGACCTAAAGTCAGGAACTATTTAGAAAACTTAGCTCGCTTCTTAAACTATTCATCTTTGGCTGTGATGCAGAGTAACGGTATGACATGTTCTCCAGAGTACGCCAGTTCTCACCCAGTAAATTTGCTCCTTTCAGGGCCGGCTGGAGGATTAATCGGTGCGTCTCATATAGCCAAAGCAGCTGGATTTGAGAAGGTTATGACTTTTGATATGGGGGGTACCTCAACGGATGTCGCTTTAATTGATGGTCGAATTTCTCTGACTACTGAAGGTCAGATAGGAGGTTACCCAGTTGCAATACCAATGGTTGAAATGCACACGATTGGAGCTGGCGGAGGATCAATCGCACGCGTTGACCTTGGAGGCTTGTTGCAGGTGGGGCCCAGCTCTGCGGGCGCGGTCCCCGGGCCAGCCTGTTATGGTCAAGGTGGTAAAAGCGTTACCGTTACCGATGCAAATCTAGTCATGGGTAGGCTCCCTCTAGAAACACGGTTTCCCGGAGGTATGAAGCTTGATTTTGAGAAGGCGGTCGAAGCTGTAGAGGAGTTAGCTGAAGCATTAGGGTTGAGTTTGAGCGAAGCCGCGCTAGGAGTGTTGGAGATCGTCAATAACCTGATGGGCCAAGCTCTTAAAGAGATATCGATAGAGCGAGGCATCGACCCAGCAGACTTTACTTTAGTGCCTTTTGGCGGCTCTGGTGGGTTGCATTGCTGCTCTCTGGCTGAGGCTTTATCTCTGAGAGTGATTTTAATCCCTGCAAGTGCGGGTGTCTTATCAGCGCTAGGTATGACGGTTTCAAAGCCTGGTCGCAAACTTTCACGTTCAGTGCGAAAAAAATCTGAAGATTGTAGTGACGAAATACTAAGAGGTATTTTCGAGGATATGGTCGCCACGGCAAGCGTTGAGCTTTCGCGAGAAGGGCATAGCGATAGTGACTTGAAGGAAGAGTTATTAGTAGACGTATGTTATTTTGGACAATCAACGTTCCTGACGTTGCCTTTTGATTCTCTGGGTGATTTGTGTCGTCTATTTCCAAGGGCGCACGAGCGCCGATATGGTCATATTCTCGATAAGCCCATAGAGATAGTAAGTCTCAGAGTAATTGTTACTGTGGAGCAAGCCTGGTCAAATTTGACGATTACTCCTTTTCTCGAGGATACAAATAAAGTTTCAGCCTCGAGATATCCTGTAATCGACAGGCAAAGCATCAACGGGATAGTCCGAGGACCAACCATCGTACTTGATAGTACCGCTACTATCTTTATAGACACTGGTTGGACGGGTAGATTAGACGTCGCGAAAAATTTAATCTTAGAATATGATTGAACAAATTCCACTTCCTTCTGTTTGGTTTTTTGCAGAGGGTTTTTATTGATTTTGGAGGTTCGTTTTGTACGGTTTTTTTACCCTTTCTTTTTGGGACTTTGTATTTATTACCTTGGGTTATACGCATGTGACCATTATTGCTGTCACGATTTATTTACATCGGAACCAGGCTCATCGCGCTATCGACTTACATCCAGTTATATCGCATTTTTTTCGCTTTTGGTTGTGGTTAACCACTGGCATGAATACCAAAGAATGGACCGCTGTGCATAGGAAGCATCATGTCAGTGTGGAAACGGATAATGACCCACACAGCCCCGTTGTTCTTGGTGTGAAAAACGTACTACTTAGAGGGACTGAGCTCTATCGTTTAAGCGCCCACGATGGAGAGGTAGTTAAGCAATTTGGATTCGGAACACCAGATGATTTGATCGAGAACAAATTGTATTCGGCCTACCCTATGGTGGGTATTTTAATGATGTTTTTAACTAATATATTGTTGTTTGGCTTACCTGGTGTCACGATTACCGCGATACAAATGCTTTGGATTCCATTATTTGCGGCAGGCGTGATTAACGGCTTAGGTCACTGGGGAGGCTATAGGAATTTTGATACTAAGGACGCGTCGACTAACATATTCCCCTGGGGAATTATTATCGGTGGCGAAGAGCTCCATAATAACCATCATGCTTTTGCCGCTTCTGCTAAGTTCTCGATAAGACCATGGGAGTTTGATATAGCCTGGTGTTATATACGAGTACTCTCTTTTTTAAAGTTGGCAACAATTAAAAGTATCGCGCCAGCGCGTCCATACATTGATTTGGATAAACTCTCGCCAGATCTTGAAACATTGAAAGCGGTAGTTGCCAACCGTTTACATGTCATGTCAGATTTTAAACAGATGGTCATGCACCGAGTCTATCGGGAAGAGATTACTAACTCCTCTGGTGAGAAGCGATTTCAGCTAAAGAAATTGCGCAGAGTATATAAGGCTCCTTATAAGTTTCTGGGTTCTATAGATAACTATGAAATGGATGAGGTTTACTCTATAAGCAGAAAATTACATATAGTGCTTAGCTCATATAATTCCTTGGAGGATCTATACAGACAGCGTGCCTCGGATGCAGATGTATTGCTTAAGCGACTAAAAGAATGGTGCGAAGAAGCCGAGCAGAGTGGGATTTCTGCGCTCCAAGAATATGTAAAGGTAGTTCGGGGGTATACGCTAACAGAGCTACCAAATTAATGATTGTTGTCGTGACGTTACTTTATTTTGGCTTCTTTGTAACTGACGTGCTTGCGAACCACCGGATCAAATTTCTTTCGCTCTAACTTATCCGGATGGGTTCTTTTGTTTTTTGTGGTGGTATAGTAGTGACCTGTTCCAGCACTAGATACTAATTTAATTTTTTCTTGCATCCTAAGTTCCTTAGATTTTTTCGCCGCGGAATCGTAAATTTTTCAAAACTTGGTCGATTCCGAGTTTGTCAATTACCCTAAGACCTTTCGCACTAAGTCGAAGTTTTACCCACCTGTTTTCACTTTCGACCCAAAATTTGTGAGAGTGAAGGTTAGGTAAAAATCTTCTACGCGTTTTATTATTTGCATGCGAAACGTTGTTTCCTGCTACGGGTCGCTTACCTGTTACTTGGCATACACGGGCCATTTGATATATTCCTATTTAATTCTAAGAAAACCGGTGGGCAATTCTAGCTCGTTTCTTGCCGTTCGCCAAGCGTTATCATGCTGCACGAATGCTTCTACACGTAAAATAGACAAAAACACAATCATTAGTTACTTTAGCCGCGAAGTGTTTATTATACTAAACTTCTAAAACCTACGAGCTATGGTGTCTTTGTGTGAACAAGTTAGCATTCAAAAAGTGTTTATTGATTGTGACGGGAAGTATTGCGGCATACAAAACCCCCGATATTGTCAGGCGTATGCGTGACCAAGGGGCTGAGGTACGTGTCGTATTAACATCTGCTGCCACAGAATTTGTTACACCATTGGCGTTACAGGCCGTTTCTGGAAATGAAGTGCGTCAAGATCTTTTTGACCATCGGGCTGAGGCGGGCATGGGTCACATCGAGCTAGCTAGATGGGCTGACGCCATCGTTATCGCACCGGCTAGCGCTGACTACATAGCCAAACTAAGTAAAGGTTCAGCGGATGATCTGAGTACCGCAATTTGCCGAGCATCGGAAGCTCCTATATTAGTAGCGCCCGCTATGAATCAGCAGATGTGGGAGAATCGCTTTACAAAAGAAGCACTAGATGTGCTTTTGGAGAAAGGTTTTTGTGTTTGCGGCCCCGATTCTGGGAGCCAGGCGTGTGGAGAGGTAGGTTTGGGGCGTTTAGTCGAAGCCGAAATCCTCATTGAAAGTATTGCGAATCTGTTTAATTCCGGATCAATGGCGAAGCTTCGAGTAATGGTGACCGCAGGACCCACCAGAGAGTATATAGATCCGGTTCGCTACCTAACTAATCAAAGCTCCGGAAAAATGGGCTATGCACTAGCGCGAGCAGCCTGTGAGGCTGGTGCTAACGTGATATTAATATCTGGACCAACCAACTTAGAGCCTCCTAAGGGTGTAGGTATTAAATACATTAGCTCTGCCAAGGAGATGGCGAGCTCGGTGAGCGAGGGTATTGGGGAGATCGACATTTTTATTGGCTGCGCTGCGGTTTCGGATTATCGTCCTGAAGCGGTAAGTGATCAAAAAATAAAAAAAAGTGACTCTACTTTATCTTTAAAGCTAATACCTAATAAGGATATTCTTTCTGGAGTTGCCGGATTAACTGATGCTCCTTTTACAGTCGGATTTGCTGCCGAAACGGAGGAGCTAGAAAGATTCGCTAGAGATAAAATGATTAAGAAAGGCGTTGACATGATCGCGGCAAATCTGGTTGATAAAAATGGTTTGGGTTTCAATAGTGATGACAATGAGGTAACTGTTTTTTGGCAAAACGAGTCACACGTTTTGGAAAAGCAGCCTAAAGAACAGCTCGCACGCAAATTAGTAACTTTGATATCAAGAGTTTATCAAGCAAATCCTTGATCAGTTCTAATGGAGGTTTCCTTGAGTAAGCGAGCACTTACATTTCGTTTCTGAATTGTGCTAAATTACATGCCATGAATGAGAAAAACAAATCCCTAACTGCAGATGTTTTGACGGCGGCTTTGCCGTATATCCAAAGATATCAAGGACAGACGATAGTTATAAAGTACGGTGGTAATGCCATGCTTGACGATAAGTTAAAGTCTAGTTTTGCTAGGGATATCGTACTGATGAGCCTGGTTGGTATTAAGCCTATTGTTGTTCATGGCGGCGGCCCCCAGATCGCGGAACAGTTAGAACTACTTGGGAAAGAGTCGGTGTTTGTTGAGGGAATGCGCGTCACCGATTCCGATACAATGTCGGCAGTGGAAATGGTTCTGGGCGGTTCCGTCAATAAAGAAATTGTGCAGCGTCTGAATGTTCATGGTGGAAGGGCCGTTGGTTTGACCGGTAAAGATGCATCATTAATACAGGCCGAAAAATTAATTTTGAATGTTGAAACAGACCCTTCGTTAGATCTTGGCCACGTAGGGATGGTGAAAGCAGTAAATGATGAAATTCTTCGATTACTCTCTAAAAGCGGCTATATACCGGTAATTGCTCCTATTGGATTCGATAAATCAGGAAATTCTTACAACATAAATGCCGATGTAGTAGCAGGTAAAATTGCGGAGGTACTTGGGGCAGAAAAACTGATTTATTTAACTAATACACCTGGACTGTTGGATAGTAGTAAAAATCTTCTTACCGGTTTAAATGCGAATCAGGTGAAAGAGCTCATTGATACAGGTGTAGTTCACAGCGGAATGTTGCCCAAAATCAATAGCGCGCTTGAGGCGGTTGCAGGAGGTGTGAATCGGGCACATATTATTGATGGCCGAGTAGATCACGCGGTACTGCTGGAGTTGTTTACCGACGATGGAGTTGGAACATTGATAGAATGAATGTGAAAAAAAAGCGTCGATTGCAGATCTTAGAGACTTTGGCGACTGAGCTCGAATCTAAGCCAGGGTCTAAAATAACCACCGCAGCTCTGGCTAAGGCAGTAGGGGTGTCCGAAGCTGCGCTATACAGACATTTTGCGAGTAAGGCGCAAATGTTTGAGGCGTTAATTGAATTTGCCGAAGATGCGGTATTCGGGCTTTTTAATCAAATCATGCGTGAGGAGAAGGATGCTATCACGCGATGCCACCAATTAGTTTTCGTTATGCTCAGATTTGCCGAAAAAAATCCTGGAATAGTGCGTGTTTTAATGGGTGATATTTTAGTTGGAGAGCATGAAAGGTTGAGGGAGCGAGTAGGACGTTTTTTTGCTAGGATTGAGACCCAATTCAAACAAGTATTGCGGGAACACAATTTGAGTGATAAGGAGGAGGCAGAAATAGGGCAAATCGTATTTCAAGCTCAAATCTTGGTCAGCATACTCCGAGGGCGATTAAATAGATTCGTAAGTGAAGATTTCAAGGAATCCCCTGCTACGTATTGGAATGAGAACTGGGTACTTATAAAAAATGGACTGTTCGGATAATCCAATTTAGCTTATATGCCGTAATCTTTTTGATACTGTCTGACGGCTTCTATATTTTCAGTATACTCTTCTGCATCTCTAACAAATTCTATAATATCCGCTAAAGAAATTATGCTGACGACTGGCACATTGTAGCGAGTAGCCACCTCTTGTATCGCAGATAAAGGGCCACTTCCTTTTTCTTGCCGATCTAATGCGACACAGACCCCGGCTAGCTTGGCACCACTTTCGGAAATTAGTTCATGTGACTCTCTCACAGAAGTTCCTGCGGATATCACATCATCGATAATTAACGCCTGCCCAGTTAGCTCCGCACCGAAAGTAATACCCCCTTCTCCGTGATCTTTTGGCTCTTTTCTATTAAAGCAGAAGGAAATATCGATGTTATATTCATTAAACATTGCGATAGCGACTGCTGAGGCTATAGGAATTCCTTTGTATGCCGGGCCAAAAAGTATTTCAAACTCAAGGTCATGGTCTATTATTGCGCTTGCATACGCTTTTCCTAGTAGTGCTAGAGTCGAGCCAGTATCGAAATGTCCGGTATTAAAGAAATATGGACTTTTTCGTCCTGATTTTAGCGTGAAGTTTCCAAATTGGAGTACGTTGCTATCTAACGCGGCGGTGATGAAATCTTTTTTATATTGTTTCATTTCTATCGTTGATTGATGGTTTTATGATGTCGATATAATGATATATCTTACGGTCCAATAGTAAAGGTAAAATAAGGGTAGACATAAAAATGCGAGTCATCAGTGCTAATTTAAACGGGATACGATCGGCTCATAGTAAAGGTTTCTATATATGGTTGGCGCGGCAGAGGGCCGACTTTGTTTGTTTACAGGAGACGAAGGCACAACCAGAGCAGTTAAGTAACGCGATACTAAACCCTAAAAATTGGTATACATATTTCGAGTCGGCTGAGAAAAAAGGGTACAGCGGCGTCGCTTTGTTTTCGAGGCTTCAGCCGGATAAGGTTATACGAGGTTTGGGTGACCGAGAACTTGATCTTGAGGGACGTTATTTGCAGATAGATATCGGCAATCTTTCTGTGGCATCTGTTTATTTTCCGTCTGGATCGTCTGGTGATCTTAGACAACAGACGAAGTTTAGATTTATGGATATTTTTGATCAAAAACTTCGTGACGCTTATAAGCAGGGAAGGAATTATATTTTCTGTGGCGATTGGAATATTGCCCACAAAGAGATTGACCTGAGAAATTGGAAAGGGAATAAAAAGAACTCTGGATTCTTACCTAAAGAGCGCACGTGGTTAGATAGAGTCTTTGGTGAGTTGGGTTATATTGATGCTTTTAGAACAGTCGAAAAGCGCGAAGGACAATACACTTGGTGGTCTAATAGGGGGAACGCCTACGCTAACAATGTTGGGTGGCG
>Ga0315330_10000418_pt1 | contig 25990 bp, 27 predicted proteins | sample M140m34915metaG_FD_203453 | JGI IMG/M metagenome (GOLD analysis project Ga0315330, IMG submission 203453) | Ammonia-oxidizing marine archaeal communities from Monterey Bay, California, United States - M1 40m 34915 | ecosystem: Environmental > Aquatic > Marine > Intertidal zone | place: USA...
CTCTGTACCATCTGGTGATAATGCTTCAGCCAACACAACGCAGGCATCATTTCCTGATAGAACAATTATCCCTCGAAGTAAGTCTTCAACACTAACTCTGTCACTGGTATTTAAAAACATAGTTGACCCGCGGTATTTCACTGCAGCTTCGGAAACGGGAAGTTTCTCCGTCAGATCCAACCTACCTTGGTTAATATACTCAAACGCCATGTATAGCGTCATTAACTTTGACATTGATGCTGGGGGTAAAGGGCTATTGGCATTTTTCTCAAGTATTACAGTACCAGTAGTTTGGTCTAGGATGTAAGCAGCCTTTGCTGATGTTTCAAACGAAAGTGCATTCCCGGCCCACAAAAATGTGCATGATAATAGAATAGCATATAAAAAATTTAAAACAGAGAGTTTCTTATTTAGATACAGCATACGCATCACCAAAACCGACAGCTTTTACTTTTTGTAAAAGTGTAGATCTTTCATTTATTGTTGCAGCTGGTCCGACAATAACTCGCCAAAAAGTTTTATTTCGACTAATCTGTTCTTTCACACTTGGCTTTATTTTAAGTTGCTGCATGACCTCAGCAGTATTTCTTGCATTTTGCTCAATACTAAATATGCCAACTTGAATGAAAGGCTTAGCTAAGGATACAATTTCAGAATTTTGATCTGAATTATTTACACCGCCTTCGATTTCTGCAGCTTTGGTAACATTATTTGTTACTTGTGTTTCAGGATTCTTTTTCACAGAATTAACGGTTTTTAGCGCCCGCAAGGCTGTTACAGAAACAATACGATTTTCATTTGCGGCAATACCTAGGGATGCTGCTGCTTCAGATGATAAAAGCATCTTTTTTTCCTCAGAATTACCACTTCTACTAAAAATCGCTCCGATCACAGATTTACCGCTATATTTATCTTTAATTATTACCCTTGTCGGTTGTTCGACACCTGGGTGAGAAATCCAAACTCCACCTAGTGATGATTGACCATCCCAGAAAGCCAATCCCTCCGCATTAAATATTTCAGGAGCCTCAACGTCATTTTCTTTGAATTCAATCCCCAATGGCTTTGAGGAGTTTCCAACGATCTCGTTACTTGATGACTGACATCCGACTATTAAAAAACTTACCAACAAGATTTTTATTAAAGGTTTTAAAGTATACATTTTTCTATCCTAGAGGAAGCACTTCTTCCTTGTATATAACCTGTAAGATCCGTGGTTAAAAGGTGCAGGATCCGAGTTCCAGCCAAAATGTACATCTTTATGCTTTAAGAATCAAAAATTTTTCGATAGTTGGTCGAGTGTCGGAGGAGTGGCAGAGTGGTTGAATGCACCGGTCTTGAAAACCGACGTGGGTTAACGCCCACCGTGGGTTCGAATCCCACCTCCTCCGCCACTAATTTCTATGTTAATGGAAATAATCAGTCTTTAGTTTACTGCTAAGAAGTAATCTATAAAGTATCAAAATGATCCTCGCCGGCCCAGAAGCCAAATAAAAAATACCCCTCCTATAAGCCCAGTAACGATACCAATTGGCATATCCTCAGGTGCCATCAAGGTTCGAGCTAAAATGTCTGCCCAGAGAAGAAATATTGCGCCAATTAGAGCTGATGCCAGAAGAACTCTAGTATAGTCGCCACCTACAAGCATTCGAGCAATATGTGGAACCATAAGACCTACAAATCCAATAATGCCAGAAAATGCGACCATTACACCAGTGATCAAAGCACCATTTATAAAAACGGCGAGACGAAACTTGGCCACAGATATTCCCAAGGTGGCGGCTGTCTCGTCCCCAACTGTCATAGCGTTGAGCAGTGTCGCACGTGATATAAGCCATGCACCGCATAAGAGTAAGATTGTTAACGGGTATACAAGCTGGCTCCACTGCGCCAAACCAAGGCCGCCGAGCATCCAGAATACTACCGTGTGAGAAGCGCGAGGGTCCCCCAGAAAAATCAGTATATTTGCCCCTGCCATTATAATAAAAGATACTGCTACACCAGCTAATACAAGTCGGTCTGCGCTGGAAGCATCAGCCAGCCGGGCAACACCGAGTACAATTATTGTTGCAAGCAAAGCGCCAGCAAAAGCTAATAATGGAACTGTAAGAAGTCCAATGAACATACCAGTATGCAAAAGGGCTAAAATTGCGCCGAAAGCCCCCCCTGATGAGATTCCTAGGAGATGCGGGTCAGCAAGCATATTTCGTGTTACTGCCTGCAGACTCGCACCAACAATAGCCAATCCCGACCCGACCATCATTGCCAACAGTGCTCGCGGCAAGCGGATTTCCCATACTATTGCCTGTTCACCCTGGGACCAAGTCTGCTCAATTAGTCCTGGCCAAACCTTATTTGAAAGAATACCCCAAACAGTGCCACTAGAAACAGGCACGGTCCCAATTGTTACGGCAAAAGAAAGAGAAATTAGCAGTACAGCCAATCCACCGATGCTTAAGAGTGATCGACCTCTCAACTTATCAATCCTAAGCCTGTGTAAAGAAATATGTGTGATAAAGACAAATTACTTGGTCCAAAACGCCTCTGCCAACTTTTGGATAGCCTGAATATTTCTAGGTCCAGGCGTGGCTTCGACATACTCGAGCGTTACAAAACGGTCATTTTCAATTGCTGAAATGTTTTTAAAAGCTGGATTGGACATCATGTAGTCACGCTTTTGCTCAGCAGTAACATCACCATAATTTACAATAACCACAACTTGTGGATCACGTTCCAGAACTTCTTCCCAAGTAACTGATCCCCAGCTTTTATTAAAGTCATCCATTATATTCTGGCCGCCAGCAGCTTCAATAAGAGCTGTGGGCATAGCGTAGCGTCCAGCTGTAAATGGGGCATCTTCTCCACTATCATAAACAAAAACACGTAGACCTTCGTCAAGGGTTTTTAGGTTTGCTTTAAAATTCTTGAGCTTTGACTTATATCCTGCCACAAGTGCTTCTGCGCGTTCCTCAACACCAAATATAAGACCCAGATTCAAAATATCAGCGTACATGTCCTTTATGCTCGCTTTATCTTTACTCATTATGTGAGAACAAGATTCGGTAAGTTCATAAACTTTTATACCAAATGGATCGAGTGTTTCAGGTGTTACTTCACCCCCCACCTTCATACCATAATTCCAACCTGCAAAAAAGAAATCAGCATCTACACCAATTAGAACTTCTTTGGTGGGGTACTTAGCCGATAGCTCTGGTAATTCTTTGACACCTGATCGCATATTCGCATCCAAGGTTTTCCAGCCAGATATACCGGTGTAACCTACCATGTGATCAGCAAGGCCAAGAACAAGCATCATTTCTGTCAGATTAACGTCGTTGGAGATCGCACGCTCTGGGGGTTTTTCAAATGTCACAGTGCGGTTGCAGCTTTGTATTGTGGTTTCTGCAAGCAGATAGCTAGCACTGAAGGACACAAATATGGTAGTTAGTAAAATATTTTTCATTAGTAATTTTCTTAATTCTTTAGATTAAAGGTAAGGAGGCTTTTATTGCTAGGTGCGAGCCGCTCATGACTTGCCGCGACTTCAAACGTGCCTGAGATTGCTTCGGCTGAAAAAACTTCGCCTGGTACGCCATAACCCAATAGGCTTCCGTTTTTTAGTATCATCACTTCATCACAGATCTCTGCCGCCATGTTTAAGTCGTGCAACGAGGTAATGATCGTGAGTGGGAGGTCCTTGATCAGTTCTAAAATTTCTAATTGATGGCGAATATCAAGATGGTTCGTTGGTTCGTCTAAGACCAAAACGCACGGCTCTTGCGCTAGAGCTCGGGCAACCATTACACGCTGGCGCTCGCCACCAGATAAAGTGCCCAGCGATCGATTTGAAAAGCCCTTTAAGTCCATTCGACTTAGCGCAGCGTCCACAATGAGCGCATCTCTTGCACCATTGCTCCCTCCAAATCCTAAATTGAATGGAGTTCGTCCTAGGTTAACAATTTCCCGAACTGTTAAGGCAAAGTCTGTGGGCTGCTCTTGGAGAACTGCCGCAACTTTGCGTGCTGCTGAACGGGCTGTAATTTTCCAAATATCTGTGCCACCAATCTCAACTGTTCCGCTTGTAGGCTTGTGATAGCGATATAGCAGCCGAAGGAGCGTTGATTTTCCAGCACCATTCGGTCCTACAATACCAAGAACATGGCCCGGAGATAAGTCAAAGCTTATCTTGTGCAGGATAGTTTGCTTGCTTCGTTGCAATGACCAGGTAACATTTCTTACAGAAACAGTCGCACCAGATATAACATTAGCACCCAAAGGAGTTGGCTCTTGATGCATCAGAGCACGATGGTCCTTTAATTCAAAATCTTTCATCGGTAGCAGTAAATGACAAATAAATCTTAAATTATGAAAAATGCACGCTCGAAGGTGGGACACCACACCTCGAGGTTATAGTACTCTCTGACGTCATAAATATCTCCTTACCGTACACCCGACGGTGGTTGCTTCTATATTCTAACCGGTCTCCTGGCTCATGGTTCATCGCATCAGTACCTTCCCAATCTTTTGCAAAGATCAGTGGTAAATTACTTTAGCTCACCATATACAGTCGCGGGTGCGGCTTTGGTTTTTATTTTACCAAATTCCCTGGTTCCTTAACAAATAAGAAACCGTTAGAACAAAGTTAGGTTACAATCATTTACTACTTGTATCAATCCCGTATTTTTAATTTTTTATTTGTAAGCTCGCTACTTTCTTTAACGAGCTATTGATAAAAAAGCATCAATGTCTATATGCTGTTCCAAATGATCGGCGAGCTTATCAAGTGAATTCTCAATTTCTTGATCAAAATTTAAATTGGACGCCTTTAGGCCGAGGTTTTTTAAGAAAAACTTTCGAAAATTATTGTTTGTAAATAACCCGTGTAAATACGTACCCATAATCTGGCCTGAATATGCTATGGCACCGTCTGGCACATTATTGGAAGTCGCAAATGGTCTGGTGCAGTCATTACCGGTAGTTTCGCCTATATGAATTTCGTAACCATTTATTTGATTGCCAGACGCTAAATGTATCGCAGTGGTCGGGGTCACTTTTTTATCTGCCTTCATTTTTGTGTGGACATCAAGATAACCTAACCCTTGTGTAACTGCAGCGGTTCCCTCAATCCCTTGCGGATCTGAAATTGTTTTCCCTAATATTTGGTAACCACCACAGATTCCCAACACATATCCACCACGATTAATGTGGCCGGCCAAATCCAAATCCCATTTTTGTCCTTTTAAAAATTTTAAATCCCCTATCGTCGACTTTGTCCCTGGAATAATGACTAAATCAGCGTCGCCAGGTATGGCGCTACCAGCCCTGAGCATGATAAGATCGATATTGGGCTCCTGTGATATTGGGTCTAAATCATCAAAGTTTGCCATTCTGGAAAGACATAGGCACACTACTTTTGATTTAGATTTTGGCTTATTTGAAGAGTAAATGTCCATTGAATCTTCCGCAGGTAATTTCCAAGCGCTCTTGAACCACGGTACAACTCCAAGTCCCTTCCATTCTGTCATTTTCTCAATCGAATTATATCCATCATCGAACAAACTTGGATCACCTCTAAACTTGTTGATCACAAAACCTTCCACCATTTTTTGATCAACTAAATCCATGACTGCCTTTGTTCCGACAATTTGAGCTATCACCCCACCTCGCTCAATATCACCGCATAATATAACCGGCACATCCGCCTCGACAGCAAATCCCATATTTGCGATGTCTCCCTCACGTAGATTAATTTCTGCTGGGCTGCCAGCACCTTCCACAACAACTATATCATTCAACGATTTAAGTGCATTGAAGGATCTCAGAACGTGCTTCATTAGTTTGGGTTTTAACTTTGAGTAATCTTGGGCTGAAACTGTTGTTAAATGCTTTCCCTCTACTATAACTTGTGAGCCAATTTCTGACTCAGGTTTTAACAATACGGGGTTCATTCGAACATCAGCTAGTTGACCACAGGCTCTAGCTTGTAAAGCTTGAGCTCTACCGATTTCCTGGCCAGCGTTTGTAACGGCGGCATTGTTGGACATATTTTGAGGTTTAAAAGGTACAACTTTTAAATTCCTATTTTTGAGTGCTCTGCAAAGGCCCGCTACGAGCATAGACTTACCCACATTCGAGCCAGTACCCTGGATCATGATAGCACGCGTCATTTGTATGCCCGCATTAAGCTATTTTCCTCGATAAACGCCTCTACAGCTGCAGTCGCTATTACAATTATATTTTTACTATCAGGGTTTTTTGAATTCAGACCTCCTTTCACTAAATGGAACTTGGCCGTTCCTCTTGGAATAGCGGAATGAAGTGCCTCGATATTGACTTTTGAGGGATCTTGAACGCCGATAGTAACTTTCAAATTCATTTCTTTGTGATCTATTTGCAATGTCTCAAAGAAGGGAATACTGGAACGCCGAATGGCGTTTGAAATTGCGCGTTTTGCGGCTTTAGTGTAATCTTGGCCGTACTGATCGTTGCCCATGCCTATTTCAAGTAAAAATCTTCGATATGGCATCATCGCGATCCTATTTGCGCTTCAAACGATACGGAAATAGCAACGTTTGCTATCACCGCAGGTATATTGCTATCAGCCTGCCACACTTCTAATCCGCCCTTTGAAATAGAAAATTGAGGTTTTCCATAAGGGAAAGCATTCACTAATTTCTCAACGTCAACCTTAGAAGGGTTTTGAACTGCTATTTCTACTTCCAAAATCATATCGCTTTTGCTTTTGCCCAAAATTTCTGCAAAATTGATTGAATTGCGCCACAATGCATCTTTTATTCCTCGCAAAGCAGCTTCTGTATAATCTTGGTGCCTCAACGATGTCCCTATGCCAAATTCCGTGAATAGACGTGTCATAACTTTATCCCGAGTATTTAAAACTCTATTCCTTTTTGCGCTTTTATTCCGTCCCGGAAAGGATGCTTTATTGCTTCCATGTCCGTGACCATATCGGCTGCCTCTATAAGTTCAGTTTTTGCATTACGCCCTGTTAAACAAACGTGTGTCATAGCGGGTTTTTCGAAAAGTAAAAAGTCTACTACTTCGTCTATGTTGATATAGTCATAGCGTAATGCAATGTTAATTTCATCAAGAAGAACAAATTTAATGGAAGGATCAAGAATGAATGATTTGGCCTTCGCCCATCCTTGTTGGGCAGCAGCTATATCTCTATCTTTATCCTGCGTTTCCCAAGTGAAACCTTCGCCAGATGCTACAAACTGCACTTGATTTGGAAACATCTCTGATAATAGTTTTCGTTCACCGGTCATCCAGCTGCCTTTTATAAATTGAACAACAGCACTTTGCATGTCATGAGCAATACAGCGCAGAATCATACCAAAGCCCGAAGATGATTTCCCTTTTCCTGTACCGGTATTTACAATTATTAGACCCTTTTCCTCAGTTTTGCTTTGCATCATTTTATCTCTAGCGGCTTTGATTTTACGCATTTTTTCGGTGTGGCGTTTTGCGTCGTCAGTAGAAGGCGAAGTTGCTTTCATTCTTAAGTCCAATTCAGTTGACAATTAAATAAGCTGGTGCAATACAAATTATGTTGGTGCCTGTTTTAATCCAGGTGAAAAGGGAATGCGAGAGTGCAAATTAAAAAAGCATAAATCGCAGCCGCCCTCGCGACCGTGACCAAATTGAAGTACTACTGCCACTGATTGAGAATTGGGAAGGCTGTACTTCAGGGGATATCCCCAATTTGCAAGCCGGGAGACCTGCCAACTTAGGACCAACACGGGCGAGGTGACCTGATGTCGGATGAAAACCAGCGATAATGAAGTTGGTAGTCAGCCGCTGTTATCTTCCCTTCTATTAGGAAATGATATTGGATAAACCATTTGTTGAATTACTCGTGTGCACCGCTTGCAAAAAAGGGCAGGGCGTTCCAGAAGGTTTAAGCAGGCCTGGCCAATTGTTATTTGAGAATTTAGTGAGCGCTGAAGTTCCAGATGGAGTGCGCGTCACTTCAGTCGAATGTCTTTCTAATTGTTCTAACGGATGCTCTATCGTCCTTCGAAGCCATGGTTTCTGGTCATATGTATACGGAAATTTGGATGAGATAAACCATGTGGAAACTATCTTGGAGGGGGTGGCAAAATACCGTGATTCTGATGACGGACGTGTTCCTTGGAGGGAACGTCCAGAACATTTCCGTAAAAATTGTATAGCTCGTATACCACCACTGGAGGATTGAAAAAATGTCTCATTATGAAAAGTTACCTGTTACCGTAGTCACGGGGTTTCTGGGGTCAGGAAAAACTACGTTGATAAGGCATTTAATGCAAAATCCAGGTGGTAAGCGTTTAGCCGTTGTGGTGAATGAGTTTGGTGACGTTGGGGTTGATGGAGAAATTTTGAAAAGTTGTGCAATTCCAGAGTGTCCTGCAGAAAATATTATGGAGTTAGCAAATGGTTGTATCTGCTGCACCGTTGCAGATGATTTTATACCAACAATTGAAGCTCTAATTAAGCTAGATCCTCAACCACAGCACATTATAATAGAAACATCCGGTTTGGCTCTTCCAAAGCCCTTGTTGAAGGCCTTCGATTGGCCCGAGATAAGATCTAAAATTACAGTTGACGGAGTGGTGGCTTTAGCTGACGCAGAAGCTGTCGCCAATGGAACGTTCGCTTCAGATGTGGCCGCTGTTGATGCACAACGGAAGGCGGATGAAAGCATTGATCACGATACACCGCTTTCTGAGGTTTTCGAAGACCAAATGTCGTGTGCTGATTTAGTCTTGCTCACCAAATGTGATTTGGCTGCTGATTACGATGTAAAAAAAGCAAAAAATTTCATCAAATCAACAGGGCCTCGCACTCTTCCTTTAATTGAAGTTGTCGAGGGCAAAGTTGACCCGCGCGTAGTTTTAGGTTTAGAGGCTGCGGCTGAAGATGACATAGACGCTAGACCATCTCATCATGATGGGCCTCATGATCATGATCATGAGGATTTCGATAGTATTGTTGTTGATTTGCCTGAACTAGAAAAGCCAGAAGATCTTGCAGACAAAATTAAGCGTATAGCGCTTGAACAAAATATACTTCGGGTCAAAGGATATGCTGCCGTAAGGGGAAAACCAATGCGTTTATTAGTGCAGGCCGTTGGGGCTAGAGTGCGCTGGCAATACGACCGTACTTGGGGCCCAAATGAGGATAAACAGGGACGTCTTGTTGTGATAGCTGAACATGATGATATTGTTCGATCGTCCATTGAGACTGTATTGTTAGGATAACAGATTATGCACGTCGTTTTCCGAGAAGCTCAGGGATTGGAAGAGACAGATATACCTATGGATCTTGGCCAAAGCCCAGCTGATTTAGTCGTTCTATCTTTTTCTGATAGCGACTTGGGTGCTTTCAGTGAGGGTTGGAAAAAAGAAAAAGAGGGATTACCATCACTTCGGCTGGCGAACTTAGTAGCCTTAAAACACCCTTTATCGGTTGATACATATATTGAGCAAACGTTAGAGAAGGCAAAAGGGATTTTGATTAGATTAATTGGTGGTGTTCAGTATTGGGAATACGGTCTAAATCAGGTTTATAATTTGGCCCAAGAAAAAGGTATAGCGTTGGCTGTGCTTCCAGCAGATGGCCGTGAAGATGACAGGTTGGATGAGTTTTCAACTATTCCGAAATCTACTTTGCTCCGACTGAAAAACTTGACGGATACCGGTGGATCAAAGGCAGCTGCAGCAGCATTAGCGCAATTAGCAATATCCGCAGGTTTATATGCGGCTCCCATTATTGGGGACAAGGCTTTACCAGATGTGGGTTATTGGTTGCCCAAGGATGGGGTTGTTTCAGAATTTTCGAGCCACAATAAATATCAATTAATTTGTATAACTTTTTATCGTTCCTTTTTAGCATCTGAAGATATGGCCGCAATAAGGCAACTTTCAGCTGCCTTTGATTTTTTAGGTTATCAAGTTGTTGGGATTTTTGCACCGACCCTTAAAAACCCTGAGTATGGATCCTGGATCCAGCAGGCAATAAAGACATTACAGCCTGTTGCAATAATTAATGCTACCTCATTTTCATCAAAAGGGTCTAATGGATCCTCTCCGCTGGACGTTTCAAAAACCCCGATATTTCAAGTTGCATTGTCAACGTCAAATAAAAAGAACTGGGTTGATGCTTGCAGGGGCCTGTCTCCAACAGACTTGGCCATGCATGTAGTACTCCCAGAAGTAGATGGAAAGATATTTTCTGGAATTATCTCAACAAAAGAAGCAACTAAAAGGGATCCAAATTTGCAATATAGCCGGTTTGTTCATACGCCATTGGATGAACGTATAAGGCAGGTATCGGCTAAGGTAGATAAATGGATAAAACTGCAGTCAAAATATAGAGAAAAAGTAGTACCGAAAGTAGCAATAGTACTGTCTACTTATCCTGGCAAAAAGTGGCAAATGGCTCATGCAGTAGGACTGGATGCACTCGCTTCGGCCGCTGCGGTCGCAGCCGATTGTTCGCTGACGAATAGTGATTTGGTTGATATTCCAAAACGCTTGGAAAACGAACTAATCCTATGGCCTATTTCAAGTTATAAAGATGCCTTGAGAAACCTTCCTTGCAACCTAAAAATTATGCTTGAAGAAGCATGGGGAGAGCCTGAAGATGATCCAGATGTAGTTGATGTTTGCTTTAAATTTCCCGCATTCTGGCAAGATTCGTCTCTTATAGTTTTACAGCCGGAAAGAGGACGACCAAACGTTAGGGATGAAGAATACCATGATTTGGGGCGCACACCAAGACATTCCTACGTTGCGTTTTATTTATGGCTACAAAATGAGGGATTAGATGCCGTGATTCACATGGGCGCACATGGAACTTTGGAATGGTTGCCTGGGAAATCTGTTGCATTATCAGATGAGTGTTGGCCGGATGCTTTAGCTGGTTCGATGCCATTTATTTATCCATTTATCGTTAATGATCCAGGAGAAGCAGCAACTGCAAAACGCCGATTAGGTGCAGTAACCTTGGGACATATTCCCCCACCATTGCGTGCAAGCGGGGTTCCTGAAAGGTATGCTGGCTTAGAGGCACTTCTAGATGAGTTTTCTAACGCAGATGGTTTAGATCCAAAGCGCCGTGAAAGACTTAAGCTAGATATTTATGAAGCAGCGCAGTCTCTGGGTATTCAAGCGGATTTGGGCATAACAGGTCAGATGTCTGAAGAGGAGGTTTTAACACGGGTTGATCGTTTTGTGTGCGATATAAAAGAAAGTCAGTTTGGTGAGGGCCTCCACATTTACGGTAGGTGCACAAATAAACAGATGGATTTAACTTGCGCAGAAAATGAAAGAACAGGTATTGTGTCAGCCTTGAGCGGATTAAGAGTTGAAGCTGGCCCCGCTGGATCACCTTACCGGGGGCGAACCGATGTTTTGCCCACAGGGCGAAATTTATTTGCATCAGATCCACTTTCGTTACCAACTAAGGCGGCCTATTCTCAGGGCAAAATTTTAGCAGATGAGCTAATACGCAGAAATTTACAGGATAATGGGGATTGGCCACAAGGATTACTAGTTGACTTATGGGGTTCTGCAACGATGCGAACTGCCGGAGAGGAATTTGCAATGGCCCTCGCTTTAATGGGGGTAAAACCTTTATGGCGCGAAGGATCGGAGCGGGTGTCCGGTATCGAGATAGTCCCAATAGCAGAACTAGACCGGCCCAGGATTGATGTAACACTACGTATTTCTGGACTATTTAGAGATGTTTTTCCTACTTTATCACAACTTTTCAATCAAGCTGTTGGACTTCTAGAAAATCGTGAAGAATCAATGGATTGGAATCCGTATGTGAGGCACAAGAATACTACTACTGCCCGTGTATATGGACCTGCGCCCGGTCAGTATGGTTTAGATATTGGGGTTTCCTCAGATGAATATTCTGATTCGGCGAGAGTGGAAGCTGGCGAAATGTGGATAAAGAATAGTTCTTGGGCAATAGACGGAGACAAAGCTTACCCTGATGAAAGCGGTATTAAGGACCGTGTCAAAAAAATTGATACCTTTGTGCACTTGCAAGACTTAGCTGAAACAGATGTATTAATGGCTGCCGACTATGCTGCACACGAAGGTGGCTTTGCAGCTGCTAAATCTAATGTTGGAGGAATGAAGGCATCTCTTTATCACATTGACGCGACAAACCCATCGGCCCCAAAGGCGCGCAAACTTAAGGAAGAAATTGCCAAAACTGTTATGGCGCGCGCTGCAAATACGAATTGGATAAATGGTATGCGCAGACATGGGTATAGAGGTGGTGCAGAAATAGCAGCCACGCTTGACCACATGGGCTCTTTTGCAAATCTTGCGAATTTAGTAGAGGGGCATCTTTTTGATGAATATTTTCTTTCGACGCTTGGAAACGAAGAAGTTTTTAAATTCCTTGAAGAAGAGAATCCTGAGGCTTTGCAAGCCATGATTCAGCGTTTTAAAGCTTTACAAGATAGTGGACTATGGGTCACTCGAAGGAATTCAATTCAAGCTCAATTGTTGGCCTTTAGGAATGATACGCCTAATTTAGATTACCACTCATGACATCTAAGGTAAAAAATAATGTGAATAGAAAGGGCTGGTGCCCGTCAATTCTTAAGCCAATGGAAACGTCGGACGGCTTGCTAGTCCGTATCAAACCGAAGTTCAGCTCAATAAGCATCCACCAACTTTTAGGCCTTTGTGATCTTAGCATAAAACACGGCAATGGTTTAATTGATCTTACTAACCGAGCTAATTTTCAACTTCGAGGTCTAACAAACCGCTCGTACCTAGAATTGGTAGACGGGTTGGTTGAGCTTGGATTAGGTTCTCGTTCTCCAGAGGAAGATGAGGCACCACAAGTTCTGGTATCACCGATGTTATCCGAAGAATTTAGAGAGCTCAGCGACCGACTTTTATTGCTAAGATTTAAAAAGCTACCACCAAAATTTGGTTTCGTAATGGATAATTTTGAGCAACCAGCTTGTTTACAGTATTCTGGTGATATCCGAATATATATAAAACCGAATGATGTTTTGATTGCTTTTGACAATGCGGATGCGGGAGTGAATGTCAGCTATAGCCAAATTGAGGGTCAAATTAAAAATATGATAGATTGGTATATGTCCAATCGCTTGGATGAATTTAGCCGTGTCTCCAGTGTTGTCTCCACGGTAGGCTGTCCCTCGTCATTCGCTTCGTCTCCCTTGCCTCAAGAGAAACAATTCAAAAAAATTGGGTTTATAGACGGAGGAGTTTTCTTTGCCTTGAATTCTGGCCAGTTTCATGCGTCTCAATTAGTAACAGTATTGGAGCGTGCTTATTTTTCTGGTAATATTCGCGTAACACCTTGGCGTGCACTATACTTGCCAAATTGTGATTTATTCGATGTTGCTCCCTACCAAATTGATGAAGATAAATTTTTCGACGGAGTGAACTTTTAAGATGTCTCACAAGTATGAAAAGAATGGTGCGGCCATTTATAAAAAATCCTTCAGCATTATTCGTTCTGAGAGCGAACTAAGTCAATTCAATTCAGATGAAGAGCAGGTTGCCGTCCGCATGATCCACGCGGCTGGTATGGTTGACTTGGCAAAATACATTTATTTCTCGAGTGGCTTTGTTCATTCGGCAAGGGTCGCCCTCTCAAATGGCGCGCCAATCTTTTGTGATGCTAAAATGGTTTCGGAGGGTATAACAAGGCGCAGGCTGCCGGCAGATAATGATGTAATATGCACTCTTACCGCTCCAAATATCTATGAATTGGCTGCAAGTATGAATAACACTCGGTCGGCCGCAGCGTTGGAGCATTGGCGTGACCGTCTGACGGGAGCTGTGGTTGCGATAGGCAATGCGCCTACCGCATTATTTCATCTCTTAAATATGCTCCAAGATCCGAACTGCCCAAAGCCAGCTGCTATAATTGGTTGTCCCGTTGGTTTTGTCGGCGCGGTGGAAAGTAAAGATGCACTATGGAAAGAAGCCCCGGTGCCCTGTTGCATTGTAAAAGGCCGTTTGGGTGGAAGTGCGATTACAGTCGCTGCAGTAAATGCTCTTGCGAGTCGTGAAGAATGAAAAATGTTGGCAAATTATATGGTGTCGGGTTAGGTCCAGGAGATCCTGATCTAATGTCAGTAAGAGCTGACCGGTTGGTTCGATCTGCAAAGCACATAGCTTATTTTAGAAAAATGGGTCGAAAGGGTCATGCATGGACTATAGCGTCTCCTCTCTTTTCTGATGGTGTTAATGAAATCGCGTTGGAGTATCCGGTAACGACTGAGATCAAATTAACAGACCCACGGTATAACGAAGTACTCTCCGAATTTTATGAGAATTGCAGCAATAAACTCAAAGGATACTTGAGAGAGGGTGATGAAGTAGTTGTTCTGTGCGAGGGTGATCCATTTTTTTATGGTTCATTTATGCACTTGCACTCAAGGCTAAACGCTTTTGCTCAGATACAAGTAGTTCCTGCCGCAACTGGTATGTCGGGAGCATGGACTGCAACTGGGCAGCCAATTACTTGGGGAGATGATGTTCTAACAGTTCTTACGGGAACGCTCTCTGAGGAAGAGCTCATTTTCCACATGAATAAAACGGATGCTCTTGTGCTTATGAAAATTGGAACGAACTATAAAAAAGTTGAGAATGCTTTGAAGAGAGCCAAATTATTCGATCGAGCTTGGGCGGTGCACTATGCCACAATGGCAAACCAGAAAGTCGTGAAACTTAGTGAAACTTCAATGGAAGAAATGCCATACTTTGGGATTATACTAGTTCATGGCAAAGGTCGAAGGCCATGACCGAAATTAAACCTGATAGAGAAAATGAAAGGGGTAGTTTATTTGTAGTGGGTCTTGGTCCAGGTGACGAAGATATGATTTCGCCAAAAGTAGAAAAAGTAATTTCTATTGCGACAGATATTGTTGGATACGGCCCATATGTTGATAGGATTAAGCCGAGATCAAATCTAACTATCCATCCAAGCGATAATCGGGTGGAATTAGATCGAGCTCGATCTGCCATTGACTTAGCTTTAAATGGAAAAACTGTTGTTGTAGTTTCATCGGGAGATCCAAGTGTTTTTGCAATGGCTTCAGCTGTTTTTGAGGTAATAGAACGAGGTCCAACAGAATTTTATGAAATAGATGTTACCGTTTTGCCTGGAATAACTGCGATGCTTGCAGCTTCGGCTGCCGCTGGTGCATTTCTTGGTCATGATTTTTGCACTATAAACTTGAGTGATAATTTAAAGCCCTGGCATATAATTGAAAAAAGATTAAGGCTTGCAATTCAAGGTGACTTTGCGATTGCTCTTTACAACCCAAGATCAAAATCGCGACCCGATGGATTTAAAAAAACTTTATCAATACTTATCGATGAAGGCGTTGAGGATCGCTTAATAGTTTTTGCTCGGGATGTAAGTTTACCGTCGCAAGAACTTTGCTCGATGCCAATTTCAGATGCTAGTCCTGAGATGGCAGATATGCGTACGGTCGTTTTAGTAGGCTCATCGCATACCAGAAAGATCAAGCGCAACGGCGTAAAAAAGTCTTATATATATACGCCAAGATATTATGGTGATGGTTAATGCTCCAGCCAATCCATAATCTCTGCTGCCGTATGAAACGTTTTCCTTTTCGGAAGCTTTGGTCTATTTACCATTATCACGGGCAATTTAAGCCTGCGACCTGCAAGCAACTTCGAGACAGCACCAGCTCCTCCAGAGTTTTTACAAATGATAATATTTACTTTATTATCAATCATCAATCTTATATCGTCATCAATCTCAAAAGGCCCTCGGGATATAATAGTATGAGTTATTTTAAGAGGCAAAATACCTTCGTAAGGGTCAACGAGACGCAAAATATACTTATGCTGTTGAGCAATTTCGAATTCAGAAACTTGTATTCGGCCAATTGCAAGAAAAACTGTTGTTGGAGCATGATTTTTAAGTGTGTCCGCTGCTTGTTTCACGCTGTCAACGTATTTCCAATTGTCTCCAGGCTCTTCCAGCCAAGGTGGCCGAGTCAAAGCTACAAATGGTATTCTCAATTCAGAGCATGCTTTGAAAGTATTCCAGCTGATCTGTTCTGCAAATGGGTGCGTCGCATCGATAACATGAGTAATGTTATTATTTATAAGATAATCACGAAGACCTTCTGCACCACCAAAGCCTCCAACACGTTTTGGTATCGGTTGTGGTTTCGTACGTTCGACACGGCCGGCAAAGGAAAGGGTAGCTTTAATTTTGGCCAGGGCTATCAATTTGCTAAGCTGAGTGGCTTCAGATGTCCCACCGAGTATCAAAAGGTTTTGTGACATGAAAAATCCTTGGCTAACAATAATTGGTGTAGGTGAGAGCGGTTTACATTATCTTGCTGATGTGAGTCAAAAGCGACTTGAAAAAGCTGACATTATAATTGGACCACCAAGGCATTTACGCCTTTTAGAGCTGTCTGGTGGGAACATTTTAGAGTGGCCAGTACCGTTTAGTGAAGGATTAAATCAGCTCGATACTCACAAAGGAAAGAGAGTAGTAGCTTTAGTTTCTGGTGATCCGTTTTGGTATGGAGCTGGAGCCGCTATATTGCGAAAATTCCCGCGCGACGACATTGAGGTTCTACCTGGTCCATCGACATTTGGTTGGGCTGCAGCAAGGATGGGTTGGCCAATTGAGAGTATTTCCTGTGTCGGGTTACACGCAAAACCTGTGGAACATATTAGGTCATTAATTGCTTCGAAACGAAAAATAATAGCTCTAATGCGCGATGGAGATCAGGTGTCATCACTGGCTAATTACTTGACAAAAATAGGGTTTGGTAAAACCAAATTTCACGTTTTGGAAGCTTTGGGTGGTGAAAATGAGAAGATAAGGGAAGTAGTCGCCGAAAATTATAATTTGAGGAACGTATTACATCCAGTATGCGTGGCAATTGTTGTTGATGGTGATGGCTCAGCAGTTCCTTTATCCAATGGTATTGATGATAATTTTTTTGCTAATGATGGTCAAATAACAAAGAGTCCAATCAGAGCATTAACTCTTTCTGCGTTAGCTCCAAAATATGGCCAACATTTATGGGATTTGGGGGCAGGATCTGGTTCAGTAAGTATTGAGTGGCTTCTAAGTGATAAATCATTACGTGCCACGGCTGTTGAGCAAGACTTATCTCGATGTGCCATTATTGAGCAAAATGTGAAAGATTTAGGCTTAGATAGCCTATCGGTTCTTAATGGGTCTAGTTTGGAACTAATTTCGACACTTAGGCCTCCAAATGCTGTATTTATCGGTGGAGGTTTGAGCAAGGAATTAATGAAAAAGTTATGGATGATTATTCCAACAAAAACACGTTTAGTGGCAAATTCTGTGACTATCGAATCTGAAATGATATTGCAAAATGCTTTTAACGAATACGGGGGAAATCTAGTTCGTGTTGAGATTTCGACAGCCAGAGAAATTGGGTCAAAGAATTTATGGCAACCAACCTATCCTATTACCCAATGGAGCGTGCAAAAATGATTGCAGCTGGCTTTGGTTTTCGAACTTCGGCAACTTTTGAAAGTTTCAAGAGTGCTTTTGAAAAAACAATATCTTCAGACGAACTTTTCAAACTTGCAGTAATTGCGGTCCCACAGGATAAAGTTAACCACAAATCATTAATTTTTTTTGCAAAAGAAATCGGTTGTGAGATTTGGGGAGTTAAGCCGCTTGATATTGAAAGAATGCAGACAAAAACATATTCTTCTATCTCAAAGTGCTTCCGCAATACCGGTAGCGTATCAGAAGCTTGTGCTCTGGTTGCAGCAGGATCGGAAGCAGAATTATTCGTGTCACGTGAAATTTCGATTGACCGTCGTGCAACATGCTCATTAGCAAAAGGCAAGTAAAAATGACCGTTCATTTCATAGGGGCAGGTCCTGGCGCTCCGGATTTACTCACTCTTAGGGGTAGAGATTTAATAGCTAAATGTGATTTGTGCTTGTACGCTGGTTCTCTTGTTCCTGAGGAAATTTTAGGACATTGTCCACCTCATGCGCGAAAGATTAATACAGCGCCCCTCAGCTTAGAGGAAATAATTAAAGAAATCAAAGCCGGTATTAAAAATAAAGCTTCGATAGTTCGCCTTCATTCAGGTGACTTGTCAGTTTGGTCAGCGATGGGGGAGCAGCTCCGAAGACTAAGATTAGAGGATATCCCCTACACGATTACCCCGGGTGTTCCTAGTTTCGCTGCAGCAGCAGCTGCACTTGAAACAGAGCTTACTTTGCCAGGAGTGGCTCAATCTGTTGTGTTAACCAGAACGTCAGGCCGCGCCTCTAAAATGCCTAAGGAGGAAACACTTGAGAATTTTGCTAAAACTGGGGCAACTCTCGCGATACATTTATCCGTTCAGGTTTTGAACGATGTCGTTGAGCAGGTCACGCCATATTATGGAGCTCAATGTCCATGTGCAGTTGTTTTCCGTGCAACATGGCCAGAGCAAAAGGTTTTTCGAGGTTGTCTTGAAACGATACTTGATGAAGTTGATCCAGAGATTGAACGGACCGCATTAATCTTGGTTGGTAATGCGCTAGAAACAGAAAACTTTGACGATAGCCGTCTATATGCCGAGGATTATGATCGACGTTATAGGCCGCAAAATGCAAGGAGTTTTATTGGTAATGAAAAAGAGTAGTGGATTATTGATATCTGCGCCGAGTTCTGGGACAGGAAAGACCACCGTAACTCTTGGCTTGTTGCGTGCTCTTCGCGATAGAGGTTTTAAAGTGCAACCTTTCAAAAGCGGTCCCGATTACATTGATCCCGCTTTTCACCGATTTGCCGCTGGAAGGTCTTCTTTTAATTTGGATACCTGGGCAATGGGCTCAGGTTCTCTAAAATCTATCGAGCAAAAGGCGCTTGGTTCTGATTTAATTATAGCAGAAGGCTCAATGGGACTTTATGATGGAGTTCTTAAAAGGGGTGTTACGGGATTCGGATCTAGTGCTGAGACGGCAGAATTTTTCGGATGGCCAGTCATACTAGTAATTGATGTTAGTGGGCAAGCTCAGTCAGCTGCTGCAACGGCGTTGGGTTATTTACATTACAATAGTGGGGTATCACTGGCAGGGGTGATATTAAATCGTGTCGCCAGTCAGCGCCATGAGCGTTACGTCCGACGTGGTATGGAGGTCGCAGGAATTAATGTTTTGGGCGCTTTACCGCGACGCGGTGATCTTGTTTTGCCCGAAAGGCACTTGGGATTGGTACAAGCAGTAGAGCATGAGGATTTGGATGAAGCGATAGCTGGTTACGCTAATTTTATTGAGGACCACATCAATATACAGAAATTAGTAGAGTTAGCAAAGTCGTCTCATCTGTCAGATTACGAAAGTGAATTCATACAACCACCAGCGCAAAGAATCGCTCTTGCGCAGGACGAAGCTTTTTCTTTTACCTACCCCCATTTAATAGAGGGATGGCATCATGCTGGGGCAGAAATCCTTCCGTTTTCCCCTCTTGAAAACCAAGTTCCAGACCAATCTGCGGATTTAGTATGGTTACCTGGGGGATACCCAGAATTACATGCAGCAAAAATAGCTGCTGCAGACAGATTTTTTGAAGGATTGAGGACCCATGCCAAGACAAAGGCCATTCATGGGGAATGTGGCGGTTATATGGTTTTAGGAAAGTGTTTGATAGATAAGGATGGAGTGAGCCATCGAATGGCTGACTTACTTGGCCTGGTTACAAGTTATGAAAAACGAAAGTTCAATTTAGGCTATCGTAAAGCACTTCCAAAAGCACCATTTCTAATATTCGATCGTTCTGACTGCTTGCGTGGTCATGAGTTTCATTATAGCTCTATTTTGGATCAGCCTGATCAACCTCTATTGGAGATAATGGACGCTGATGGAAATATATTAACAGAGACAGGATCGCGTCGTGGTAATGTTTCAGGCACATTTTTCCATTTGATTTCGAAGGGAAATAAATGAGTGGTTTCGTTAGCTTTGTTGGCTCGGGTCCAGGAGACCCTGAGTTACTTACAGTTAAAGCTGTAAATCGTATTTCTAAGGCTGACGCCGTTTTATTTGATGATCTATCTGCAGGTCCCATTTTAGCACATGCAAAACCATCAGCCGACCTTGTTGGTGTTGGCAAGAGGGCGGGCCGTAAGTCACCGAAACAAGACCATGTCAGTAAGTTATTAGTTGATTACGCAAAAACTGGGGCGCATGTTGTCCGTTTAAAATCTGGGGATAGTGGTTTATTTGGTAGGCTTGAAGAGGAGCAATTAGCTCTCAGGGAGGCTGGCTTTCGATACGAAATAATCCCAGGTGTTTCTTCGGCATCTGCGGCAGCAGCCGCAGCAAATATCCCGTTAACACGAAGGTTTACTTCGCGCCGAGTTCAATTTGTAACTGGTCATGATACGTTGGGTGATTTGCCGGCAGATCTCAATTTTGCAGCTTTGGCAGATCCAGACACGACCACAGTTGTTTTCATGGGTAAACGCACTTTCGCACAATTGGTGGAAAAATTGGAGAATTATGGCTTAGCTTTAACCACTCCTGCTTTATTGGTGGAATCTGTTTCTACACCGGAGCAAAGTATTCAGCGAACAACAATTAAGGATCTAGCAGAGCTTTTAAGAAATAATATTGGGACAAAACCCGCCATCATTATGTATGGACCACTGGCAGATTCTACTGATGGTTGAGCTATCTTTAGTAGGCATTGGGACAGGTAACCCAGAACATCTTACATTACAGGCAGCGAAAGCTATAGCAGAAGCTGACGTTATTCTTATTCCATACAAGGGGGCTGAAAAGTCTGAACTGGTGGATGTGCGAGTTCAAATCTGTAAGGAAATTATTGGGGATAGAAAAGCTAAGATTGTTCAGTTCGATTTGCCTAAACGTGATTTGTCATACCCCTACCAAGACGGGGTTGAGAGATGGCACGATAGTGTCGCCAGTGTGTGGTCAAGCACCATTGAGAATAACTGTTCAGAGGATTGTAAGGTCGCTTTTTTAATTTGGGGTGATCCGTCGCTCTATGATAGCTCACTACGCATTGCAGACCGTTTAGAGCCCAAGCCTAAAATAAGAGTATTTGCCGGAATAACTTCAATACAAGCTTTAACAGCAGCACATAAAATTCCAATTAATGATGTGGGCCAGCCTTTCACTGTCACGACTGGGCGAAAGTTACGTGAGTATGGTTTTCCGTTGGGGGTTAAAACTGCTGCAGTTATGCTGGATGGTGAATGCTCTTTTCGATCGCTTCAAGAGCCAAAACTCTATATTTATTGGGGAGCTTATCTTGGTATGGAAAATGAACTGATTTTAGAGGGTTGGGTCGAAGAAGTTTCAAAGAAGATAATCGAAATGCGAGCAAAAGCACGTAACTTAAACGGTTGGATAATGGATAGTTACATACTACAAAAATGTTGAAATCTTGTGAATATATCATCCAATTGATGTAACTTCACTTAAAAATGAGACCCATCAAAAAAAACAGAAAAATCAATATGATTATGACTTTATTAAATAACTTTAATGCTTCCCGAACAGATCTAGGTGTTGCGTCAGGTGCATCCGCATTAAGCCAAGCGTCAGTGCTTACCCTATTGTTGTATATTCTCGGCCCGGATAGTTTTACATTAAGTATGCGTGCAACAATTCCTTCGGGCCAACCTGCATTGGGCGATCTATGAAATTTTACTTCATGTCTTAGTCCCCAAAGTTTGGTGGGAGAAAACCCAACAAATGAATATAAAACTGCTGTTAATCTGGCAGGTATATAATTGGCAACATCGTCAATTTTTGCGGCTACCAAACCATAATCTTTGAACCTTTCAGATTTATAGGCAATCATACTATCTGCTGTATTAATCACCTTGTACGCGACCAAACCCGGTAGACCTAAAGCAACACACCAAAATAATGGAGCAATAACTCCATCTGACGTATTTTCAGCAAGACTTTCAATAGCACTTCGGCTGATCTCATTTTCGTCCAAAGTTCCTGTGTTTCGGCCTACTATCATTGATAATTCGTATCTTGCTTTCTCCATATCGCTATTTGAAAGAGGAACAAGAATATTGGAAATGTGTATATGCATCGATTTAATTGCTAGCCATGGCCAAGTTAAAATTGCCAATATAATCAAGGTTATCCAACCGCTGGTATGCGTAACTATGTATAACTCGATGTAGTAGGCAATTAAATAAAAAAAAGCTATTAGCAATAAAGTTGAAAACCCGCCGCATAGAATTTTTTGTACTTTTGACCCAGAATTAAAATATTTTTCGAACCAAGAAATTGCTCTGCCAATAAAAATGACTGGATGGCCAATGAGATTGACAAATTTATTTGGCCATCCGACGATGTAATCAATACAGATTGCTAAACCAAGAGCATAAAACACAATAAGTTTCCCAATTCTATTTTGGTATATAACATCTCATCTTTCGTTATCATATCGTGAATGATCTATCCATTATCAAAGAGTTCACTGGCTCAGTTTATCGCTTTATAAAGATAAATGTAATTATATTACATAGTACCAAAAGTAGTCTCAGGCTATTGCATTATAACCGAAATATTTATATCTGATACGGAGATCTTTTGCGAAAAATTGAGGTATTGAAATGTTTGAAACTGTTAATGACTTTCAAGCTTCTTTGAGTAATCTAACAACAAAAAATGAAGCATGTTTTAAAGCAGCTTTTGAACATCAAAAACAACTTACTAAACCCCTGGGATCATTAGGAAAATTAGAGGAATACGCATGTTTTATGGCAGCTTGGCAAGGTAATGAAAGACCAGAAATAGAACTTGCTCAAGCTCTGGTATTTGCTGGCAATCATGGCGTATGTAATCAAGGCGTGAACCCTTTTCCTCAAGAAGTCACAATGGCGATGGTTGAAAATTTTCGTAATGGGGGCGCTGCGATAAATCAGCTAGCTACTCATAGTAATGCTGACTTAAATATTGTTCTTTTATCGGAAGGGCAGGCAACTTCAGATATTACTGTTGGTCCCGCTATGACTGAGCAAGAATGTCTTGAGGCTATTAATAGTGGAGCTGCAGCAGTAAATTTGAAAACTGATATCTTGTTATTGGGTGAAATGGGCATCGGTAACTCTACAGTTTCGTCAGCTCTCTGTTTAGGTACGTTTGGTGGTGTAGGTTCGGATTGGGTAGGGGCTGGTACTGGCAGTGATAGCGAAGGTATCATAAAGAAAGCAAAAGTTATAGAACGAGCTAGAGCTGTTAACCGGAAGGGATTGAATACTCCATTCCAAATTTTGATGTCCTTAGGAGGACGTGAGCAGGCTGCGATTTGTGGCGCTTTGATTGCTGCGAGGCTTAATAGCATACCTGTAATTATTGATGGCTTTATAGCGTCATCAGCAATAGCGCCTCTTATATCTGTAGAGGAGATTTATGATCATGTTATATTTGCCCACCAGAGCGCTGAGGCTGGTCATGGCAGGCTACTAAATAAATTAGGTAAAGTACCAATGTTTGATTTAGGCATGCGTTTGGGAGAAGGGTCGGGCGCTGCTTTAGCCTTAAATATTATTAGAGCATCTTTGGCATGTCATAATGGAATGGCGACTTTTGCTGAGGCTGGTATCGGTACTTAATTATTTAGTCGGTAGCACTAGGCTTAAGTAATCAATAGACTTCATTCAGTAATAATATTCAGAATTATTCGAGAATTTTCGTAATAATTGTGTTCAATATAATCCAATAGAAAAGGGCACAAACGGTCATCATAACGGCAATTGTTCCAAACAAGCTTTCTGGAAGAAGTGTGGTCATGAGAGAGTCTTGATAGTAAAAGAACCATTGCCCTTTGTCAGCAAAAAGTACTTCGTGTAAAAGGTGAAACACTTTTCGCGCGCCAATAACAAAAATTATACCCGTTACCAAACCCAAAGTGAAAACCATTGTAAAGAACGAAAATAGAGTAGTAACTGGTTTCCAAAGATATCTTGAGCGGCTTACCTTGTAATAGAAGAAAAAGCCGTAAACCGCAATTAAAACGCCTGTAAGAATTAGAACTAATTTGGTAGACGAAACAATTAATTCGCTGACATCTTGAAGATGAGTGATTTCATTATTTGTTAAAAATTCATCAATTTTTTCACCAGAGGAATCAAAATAGCTTATCTCTGCCAATCCCCTACCATTAGTGTTGATGCTTGAGACAATGTCTCCAAAAATTCTTTGATGTTCTAAACTTGATGTTAATTCAAAGTTTTCTTTATTTCGGTTTTGAGGAGCATAATTCTTGATCTGTTCGTCAATCGCGTGAAGCTGATACAACCTCTCAAAAAAAAAGTTTGTTGCTGAGAGAGACTTCCACGCCAAAAACAGGCAAATAACAAATAGAGATATTGACAATAAAGATGTAATTAAAATTTTTCTCATTACTATTTTCCCTTAGTCAACAAACATTCAATAGTTTGGCCGGTCTAAATTATCAACTCATTAAAGCAAAAAGTGTATTAAATTGTTCTTTGATAACTGTCTTCGATCAAATTCGCTAATTTAGCTCATCTAACAGTGATTCATTTATTTTGAGATTTGTATATTTTTCAGATTGATAGCTTTTTTTACACTAATTTAAGGATCGTGTAGTCCACTGAAATATAACATAAATTAAAGTATACCATTGTATTTGTTGACTTATTACACTTTTACCTTCTTTTTACTTATAACCTGCGGTGGAAAGGAACTTAAATGGCTAAGGCTAATACTAGTTTTGACTTGGATGTTCGAGATGTAGAATTAATAGAGAATGCATTAAACTCTATAATCACGAACCGGTCCTCTACCATTATTAATTCAGCTAATAATAGCAACTCTGAACCAACAGAAGAAAACTGTCCTGTCGAAATTAAAGGCCAAATTTCTGAATTGCGTGACCTTTTAGGAAAACTCCACAATCAAAAAGTCTGGTATAGGCCGAAGAACCGGGTTGCTTATATCGGCGGATAAATATGAGAAGATTTATTTCGTAAGCGATAACTTGCGACTTCTAAGTGGCGTATCACAGTTCGCAGTCTGTTTTAATAAATTAGTAAAATTCATATAAATTAATTCTGGCATTTCAGTGATTTTTGGTGTTGGACGAGTGTTTACATGTGCTTGGAGCATCTCCGATACCGCGGCAGTTTTACCATCTACGAGCATTTGAGAGTGCAAAATAAACTTTTCTTTGTCAGCATCCACAAGAGTAGTTTTGATCTTAAGCTCCGACCCTAGCTTCACCTCACTTAAATAAAATTTATGATCTTCAATTACGAATATTGTGCATCCAGTTTTAGATCTGTAGCTCTTGTCAAAGCCTACAACGTCTTGAAAATGATCAACTGCATAGCTGAAGACTAAACCATAATAAGCGTCTTGCATGTGATGATTGTAGTCGATCCATTGCTCTTGAACGTTTATTTTGAATGTGAAATCGTTTAACATCTAAAGAAGAGTTTCCTTTACAAAAATTAAAGGTAATATCAAGTATAAGCTTATCAATTTTTAGTTGCGTCAGTATTAAAGTTTATCAATGAGATATTGTATATACAGTGATTAATAGATCTGCAAAAAGTGTTTTAGTAGCTGGGGCCAGTGGTTATGTCGGCAAGGCTGTTGTGGCAGAATTGGTTGAACAGGGCTTTGATGTATACGCAGTAGTAAGAAAAAATACCGAGTTAAAAGGCTCTAAGCTTAGTAATTTGAATATTATTGCAATAGACACCGAAGCCGATTCAGATTGGACACAAAAATTCCCTAACGTTGATATTATAATTTCTTGCCTTGCTAGCAGATCTGGAAGAGCAAAAGACGCAAATTGCGTTGACTACGGTTTGAATTCTGATCTTTTGAGTTTTGCTTGTAAAACTAACGTTCAGCACTTTATACTGCTCTCCGCGATCTGTACTCAGAAGCCATTACTTGCGTTTCAATATGCAAAGTTAAAA
>Ga0315330_10000422_pt1 | contig 25841 bp, 22 predicted proteins | sample M140m34915metaG_FD_203453 | JGI IMG/M metagenome (GOLD analysis project Ga0315330, IMG submission 203453) | Ammonia-oxidizing marine archaeal communities from Monterey Bay, California, United States - M1 40m 34915 | ecosystem: Environmental > Aquatic > Marine > Intertidal zone | place: USA...
CTTGTGATAGCTAAATCTACTTTTACATTTTTTCCTATTGAAGATGGGTCTATATCGATATGAATTTTTTTTGATTTTGGAGAAAACTCATCAATTTTTCCTGTTATCCTGTCGTCAAACCTTGCACCAATATTAATCATCAAGTCACAGTCATGCATTGCATTGTTAGCTTCGTAAGTTCCGTGCATACCAAGCATTCCTAAAAATTGAGGATCATCACCAGGAAAAGCTCCCAACCCTTGTAAGGTAGAAGTAATAGGAAAACCAGTTAATGAAACGAGTTCTCTTAAAAGATCGCTTGCTTTTGGGCCCGAATTGATTACTCCACCGCCAGTATAAAAAATAGGTTTAGATGATTTTTTTATCATCTCAATAAAATTGTCTACAACTTTTAAATCTATTTTATTTGAAAGAGCGCCATTTAATTTTTTTTCTAATTTATTTTTACTTACTCTATAAATCCCTTTGTTAAATTGAATATCTTTGGGTATATCTACTAAAACTGGTCCAGGTCGACCTGTTGTTGCAATTTTAAAAGCCTGGTTCATTATATCAGCTAAATCATTTACATCTTTGACAAGCCAGTTATGTTTTGTGCATGGCCTTGTAATTCCTGTGGTATCGCATTCTTGAAAGGCATCAGTACCAATTAAATGTGTTGGTACTTGACCTGATATACAAACTACTGGGATAGAGTCCATGTAAGCATCTGTTAATGCAGTTACTGCGTTTGTTGCTCCTGGACCTGATGTAACCAATAGGACTCCTGGTTTACCACTTGATCTTGCGTAGCCTTCGGCAGCGTGACCTGCTCCTTGCTCATGTCTTGCTAAAATATGTTTAATTGATTTATGATTTTTTAATTCATCATAGATAGGAAGAACAGCTCCACCCGGGTAACCAAAAATATATTCAACGTTTTGGTCCTCTAAAGATTTAAAAACAATTTCTGCTCCACTTAATAATTTTGGCATTCATACAATCTAGCCTAGAAATGCCAACCGTCAAGTTTTAGCTTACCAGTTTTAAAGTTTTTTTTAAAAGAATAGAGAAATTTTTGGAATAAAGCTTATTCCAATTCTTCATATGGCCTCGGGCCCAAGTATTTTGTCGTTTAGCGTATTGTCTTGTCTTGATATTTATAAGCTCTTTGCACTCATCTAAAGTAATGCTATTTCTAAAATACTGATTAATTTCTTGAACTCCAATCAATTTGTTTGCAGATAAACTCTTATTTAGTTTGAGCGTATTAAATTTTTTAACCTCTAATAGGCAATGCTTCTCAAACATAAGGTCTGTTCTTTTTGAGATATTTTGAAGTAATACTGTTCTTGGAATATCAATAAAAATTTTTTTTAAATCAAAATCTAAAAAATCTGACTTCGTTTCAGCAAACCAATCATACAAGGACTTTTTAGTTTTAAGTTTAACTTCATATGCTCTTTGCATTCTCTGTGAGTCAGTTGAGTAAATTCTATTTTTAACTTTAGGATCTAGCGTTAAAAGTTTTTCATAAAACTTTTTAGATCCAAGCCTTTTGAATAAAACTCTTACCTTGTCTCTTGTTTGAGTATCTATATTTGGAATAGTACTCATACCTTTTGTAATAGTATTAAAATATAAACCAGTTCCTCCAACAATAATTGGAATTTTTTTTCTTTTAGAACAATACTTAACTTTTTTTTTTATCTCTTTAAGCCAATCACCTGCTGAGAAATTTTTTTTGACAGATATTACTCCATAAAGATGGTGTTTAACTATTTTTGTTTCTTTTTTAGTTGGTCTTGAAGATAAAATAGAGAACTCTTTATAAACTTGCATGCTGTCAGCATTTATAATCTCGCCATTTAATTTTTTTGCTAGTTGAATAGCTAGCTTTGATTTACCTGATGCCGTTGGTCCTGCTAAGAGAATTATCTTTTTTGACAAAATTAATTTATTTTAACGCCAATATATCTTCTTCGATTTTTATTATTTATAATAGTTAGAAGTAGTGTTTTTTCACCCTTTTTAAAAATATCATTTACAATTTTATTTAAATCTGTTGAATTTTTTACAGAAGTTTTTTGAACCTCAATAATTATATCATTAACACTTAAAAAATTTGCTAAAGGGCTTCTATTTGAAATTTCAGTTATGACTACACCTTTTGTTTTTTTGTTTAAATTTCTTTGGGATATATCTTGATCATTTAAATTTCTAACAGCAATCTTCAGGCTTTCAATATCAACATCTTTTTTTACTACTTTTGTTTTCTTTTCTTTAAATTCCTCTGATGTTTCTAGTCTTCCAAGAATTAATCTTTTTGAAATTAATTTTTTATTTCTCCAAACTTTTAGCTCAACACTTTTTCCAACTTCTGTGCTAGCTACAACATTTGGAAGTTTTTTCATTGTATTTATTCTTTTACCATCAAACTCAAGAATAATATCACCAGCTTCAATGCCTGCTTTATCTGCTGGACTATTTTTTCCAACACTTGCAACTAAAGCACCTTCAGGTTTTTTTAATTTTTCGACTTCGGCAATTTCTTTGGTTACTTCTTGAATTCTTACACCTAACCATCCTCTTTTTGTTTCACCAAATTTTATTAATTGATCTATAACATTCGAAGCAGCATTAGACGGTATAGCAAATCCAATTCCAATTGATCCTGATTGACCTGGGGCTATGATTGCAGTGTTTATTCCAATAACTTCACCTTTTAAATTAAATAAAGGTCCACCAGAATTACCGGTATTAATTGATGCATCAGTTTGTATAAAATCCTCATATCTTGTGAGACCAATTTGTCTGTTTCTTGCTGAGATTATTCCTGAAGTGACTGTTCCGCCTAAACCAAAAGGATTTCCAATAGCTACAACCCAATCACCAACTCTAGCTTTATTAGAATCGCCAAAGTTTACAGGTATAAATTTATCTTTAGTTTTCATTTTTAAAACTGCAATATCCATATAAGGATCAGCGCCTATGACTGTTGCATTGTATTCTTTGTCTCCAACTCTCACTAAAATATCCGTAGCATTATCAATTACGTGATTATTAGTAATTACAGTGCCATCAGATCCAATTATGAAACCAGATCCTAAAGCGGCTTGTTTTCTTTCAGTTGGTTTTTCGAAATCCTTAAACATATCCCCAAAAGGCGATCCAGGAGGAAATTGAAAAGGTAACTGATTAGTTGTTGTTTTTACAGTTTGAGTAGTTGAAATATTTACTACTGAGGGCATCAATTTTTCAGCAAGATCAGCAAAAGAATCAGGGACTGGTTTAGCATGAACATGCGTGCAGTTAAGGACTATTAAAAATAAAAATATTTTTTTTAGTAAATTCATTTAATATTTAACATACCAAATTATTAAGAAGCCTATAATTAAAAAAAACAGTCCAAATGATCTCAGTTTATTTTCTGGTGTATTTTTAATCACCTCTAACATATTTTTAATTCTTGACGGTAAAATGGCAAGTAAAAGGCCTTCGATAAAGAATAATAATCCAATTGCGATAATAAATTCATTCACAAGTTTACTATTATTTATCTAGCTGGCTTCATAGCCTTACCAAAAAATTTAAAAAATTCGCTGTCAGGTGATAAAACTAAAGACGTCTCTCCGCCAATTAAAGCTTTTTCATAAGCTTGCATTGCTCTGTAGAAAGCAAAAAACTGAGGATCTCTTCCAAAGGCGTTAGCAAAAATTTTATTTCTTTCTCCATCTCCTTCACCTTTCATAATTTCAGATTTTTTATTAGCTTCCGCTAAAATTACAGTTACATCCTTATCAGCTGTAGATCTAATTTTTTGAGCAATCTCAGCACCTTGTGCTCTAAATTCTTTTGCTTCTCTCTCTCTTTCAGTTTGCATTCGTTTGTAAATCGCATCACTATTCGCAGGAGGAAGGTCAGCTCTTTTAATTCTTACATCAACAATTTCAATTCCAAAATTTTTAGCTTCAGTATTTACATCGTTTTGAATAATTGACATCTGTTTAGTTCTGTCAGTTGATAACAATGTTGCTAGTTCTTGGGTACCTAAAACACCTCTTATTCTCGAATTTATAATTGTTGAAAGTCTTGATCTTGCTACCCTTTCATTGCCAACTGAAATGTAAAATTTAAGAGGGTCTACAATTTTAAACCTAGCAATCGCATCCACAATTAAACGCTTTTGATCAGCTGCAATAACTTCCTCTGGCGCATTATCTAAATTTAAAATTCTTTTATCTAAGAAAACTACATTTTGAATAAAAGGAAGCTTAAAGTTTAATCCAGCTTTAGTAACAATTTTTTTTGGATCACCAAATTGAAGAACAATTGCCTGGCTAATTTCTTGAACAATAAATAAAGATTGAAAAACAACAACTGCGATCAAAACTATTGCTGGTACTATAAGTTTAACGCCCTTCATTAATTATTACCTCCAGATTTTTTCAATTCGGGTAATGGCAAATAAGGAACAACTCCTGAACCAGAGTTTTTATCTATGATAACTTTATCTATATCTGCTAAAACTTTTTCCATCGTTTCTAAATACATTCTTTCTTGTGTTACTTGTTTTGCAACTTTGTATTCATTATAAATTGCTAAAAATCTACTTGCTTCACCCTCTGCTTTTGCAACAACCTCTTTTTTGTATGCTTCTGCTTGTTGTAAGACTTGTTCTGCTTCCCCTCGCGCTCTTGGAATTACATCATTAGCATATGCTTCGGCTTCATTTTTGGATCTTTCTCTATCCGCTCTTGCAGCTTGCACATCTCTAAACGCGTCAATAACTTGTTCAGGTGGATCGGCTTGTTGAGTTTGTACCTGTGTAATTTGAATGCCTGACTCATATTCATCTAAAATCATTTGAGTAATTTCTTGTACTTCAACTTCAATATTCGCTCTTCCTTCGGTTAAAATAGTTTGAATATTATTTTTTGCGATAACTTCTCTCATAGCTGTTTCAGAAGTTGCTTTAACTGTTTCAACTGGACTTTGGATGTTAAATAAAAACTTGCCAGCATCTTTTATAACCCAAAACACTGAATAATTTATATCAACTATATTTTCATCACCTGTAAGCATTAAACTCTCTTCGGGAACATTTCCAACTCCAGAAGATCTTCCGGTGTCACTTGCGGGTCTAAAACCAACATCAACTCTGTTTACCTTTGTTACTTTAGGAGTTAACACTCTTTCAATTGGAGAAGGTAAATGATAATGCAACCCTGGTTGAGTTGTGTTTACAAATTTTCCAAATCTTAAAACTACACCTTGTTCATCTGGTAATACTCGGTAAAGTCCACTAGCTATATAAAGTCCTAAGATTATTAATAAACCGATTACGATTGGTCTTGAACCTCCAGATTTGCCGCCTGAAAATTTGTTAATTGTTTTTTGAAAATTTTTAATTATGTCGTCCAGATTTGGTGGATCTTGTCTTGAACCCGATCCATTTCCACCAGGCATGTTACCGCCACCTCCAGGAGGGGTTGATCCCCAAGGAGATTGGTTTTTAAAAATCTTGTCTTTGAAACTCATGACACTTTATATAGTGACTTTTGCTCTAAAAACAAGTTATGTAGGAGCGATATTATGTCTGAAAAAAAAGTAGAAATGAGCAAAACAATGAAAGAAAAGCTCGCTCCAAAGCAATTTACCAAAACTCCGATAAACGGGACAAAAAATACAATATTAGTCTCAAGCGCAAAAGGTGGGGTTGGTAAATCTACTGTTGCAATTAACCTTGCTTTTGCTCTTCAAAATTTAGGATTTAAGATTGGTATCTTAGATGCTGATGTATATGGACCATCTCTTCCAAAACTAATTAATTTAAATGAAAAGCCAAAAAGCGAAGATGGTAAAGCAATGGTGCCTTTAGAAAAATTTAATGCTCAATTTATGTCAATGGGATTTTTAGTTGATGAACAAACTCCGATGATTTGGAGAGGTCCAATGGTGATTAGCGCTATCAAAACAATGACCCAAAAAGTTTTATGGAAGGACAGAGATATCATTATAATTGATATGCCCCCAGGAACCGGGGATACACAATTAACATTTGCACAAGAAGTCAAAGTTGACGGAGCAATAATTGTTTCAACTCCGCAAGATCTAGCTTTACTAGATGTAAAAAGAGGAATTCAAATGTTTGATAAAACAGGTGTAAAAATTTTAGGTTTAATTGATAACATGAGTTTTTTTAAAGGTGATGATGGCAAGGAATACAAAATCTTTGGAGAAAGTGGTGTTGAAAAAACTGCTAAAGATTTTAATAAAGAATTTTTAGGTTACCTGCCTATTCATCAAGATTTACGAAATTCAGCTGATAAGGGAGATCCTTTAACGCACTCTAGCCCAGATCATGAAGTATCAAAACTATTTACTGAAATTGCAAAAAAAATTAAAGTTAAATTAAGTTAATAATTTTTTCAAGTTTATGCAAAAAAATTTAAAAGTGTTTTTTGAATATCATCCTTTTTTTCTTTTGATATTTTTAGGTTACTTGGTTTCATATTTAATTTTCGGAAGCTTTACATTATTTTATGTTGATAGACTTGATAATGAGGTTGTATATAATCATATATTAGGAAATTTCTATAAAGGTGATTACGATGCTGTAAAAATTTTTCTCAACGGTGAAACAAAAATTTATTGGTTAAGAAGATTATTGCAACCTTTTTCATTACTTTATATTTTTAATACCGAGTTTGCTTACTGGACTATAGATATATTAGCGAAAATTATTTCATACTTTAGTTTTTTCGTGTTAGCTAAAAAATTTTCAAAAAATTATTTAATTGTTTCGTTAAGTGCTTGCTTTTTTTCAACTTTAAACGAATATTCTATTTGGGGTTTTTTAGTAGCTGCTTTCCCATATTTTGTTTATCTAACCTTATTTAAAAAAACATTAACAATTAAACATTATCTTATAGCAATAGCTGTTGGTCTTAATTCAGAGCTAGTACATGCCCCATTTTTTATTATTTTTTTATTTATTTTTATATTTGCCTTTAAATTTACCGATAAAGAAAGGCTAAAAAATTTATTTTTTTTATCCGCTATATTTTACTTTTTTGTTTTAATATCAAATGCAAACATATTGTATGCCTTTTTATTTGATGGTCCTTTTCACAGAGAGGAAATTGAATTACTAGGAAATAAATTTAATTTAAAACAAAAAATATTTAGCTTATTTTATTTAAATTCTTTTCTTAGAGAAGAGTTTTTTACATATGAACTTGCTAAAGAGATTCCATATATATTTTTTAGTTTTATTTTTTTCCCTTTAATCTTATTAACAAAAAATAAGGGAGCGATCAGGTTAGCTTTAATTTGTCTAATTTTATGGATACTTATCTCATTAACACACGGATATGATTTTTATTTAAATAGGTATTGGAATCCATCTTATTATTTTGTTTATACAATATTTATATATTCTATTATTTTTTTGTCTGTAATTATTTCTTTTAAAAAACTCATTTTGCCTTCTGTTATTTTAGTCATGCTATTTCAGGTGAATTCTAACTTTGTTCCATTTGCTAAAAAATATGTTGAACCTTTTAAGGTAAATAATTTTAGAAATTATTACACATTTAACGGGTATTATTTAAAAGACAGTTATCTAAAAATAAAAAATATAGTGGGAGATAAAAAAGTTATCTCGCTTTGGCCTGTAGATCCCATGGTTGCAGCTATTAATAATATTAATACTCTAGATGGAGAGCATAATTTATATCCATTAAGTTACAAAAAAAAATTTTATAAAATTATAAAATATGAACTTGATGATAACCAATTTTTTAAAGATTATTATTTAAAGTGGGGACACAGAGTTTATGCTTTTGTATCAGATCCTAAAAATGTCAAAATTGACTTTTTAGAAGCTAAAAAACAAGGTTCAAGTTATGTAATTTCAAAATTTTTAGTTAAAAACAAAAATTTGGAAAAAGTTTTTGAAACTACCGATAATGAAACATTATATTTGTACAAGATTAATTAAATAAATCTGTTTTTAATCATTTGATAAATAATTGAAAAAATATGATAAAATCTAATCTTTTTTCCTTCATTTATAGTTCGTCCATTATAATTTACCGGAACTTCAAAAAATTTGTTTCCATTTTTTACTAACTTACATAAAATTTCTGCATGTTGCTCAAAACCATTTGACTTTAACCTGTCAGATTTAATTAAATCTTTCTTAAAAAAAATGTAGCAGCAATAAATATCTGTAAAAGTTGTATTATAAATTATATTAAATAATAAAGTAATGACTCCATTACCAACCTTATTTAAAAAGTTATGCGATCTAGTGTATTTATCGTAAATAAACCTGCTTCCTATAACAAGGTCTGCATTAAATTTATCTGCACACTCTATAAATTTACTATAATCATTTGGGTCATACTCCTCATCTGCATCTTGAATCAAAACATAATCACCTTTTGAAATTTCTAAACCTTTTCTTATTGCAAAACCTTTTCCTCTATTTTTATCGTTATTTACTAATTTTGAGTAAAGATTTGAGTTTTCTTTTAAAATTTTTTCAGATCCATCTGAAGAGCTGTCATTTATAACTATTATTTCTTTCTGAACGTTAGAACTCCAAACATCAAGTTTGTTTACTTTTTGTAGGATTTTTTTGATAGTTTTTTCCTCATTAAAAACTGGGATTATAATTGAGATCAACATTTATATATTTAATACAAAATTTAGATTATTTTATCATTAAACTCAAATGACTTCATTAATTCATTCCATTCTCTTTTTGAAAGACCTGAGCTTTCATGACTTACTTTTTCACCTTTTGCCATTTGTTGAATAACTTTTTTACCTTTAGATGAAACATGTACAGCACCTACTCTATAATCTAAAAACGCAGAATGTGTTATTGGAACCCATTTTTTAACAGTATCTAACATTGCGTCTGCGTAAACTCTTATTTCGTATTGAGCATGACTATCAGCTCTCAAAAATAAAAAATTTAGAAGATTTAGTAAGTCTGTTTTCCAATACCATTGTGTGTATGAGTTTAAAGTTAAATTCATTCTGGCTAACTCTCTAGCAAGACCAGGCTTACCTTCATCAATTGTTGTTCCGTCAAATCGCTCGTTAAGCATTTTTTCGTAATTGCCATAAGTTCTTGTAGCATCATCTTTTAAAATTTTAAGAACTTCATCAGCTTGATCGCCAGTAATTAAATCTCCTCTACCTTGTCTATTAATTGTTGATTGAGCAGATAACTGTTCTTTAGCTGGGATATAAAATTCTTTATCTAGAATAGAATATCTTGCTGAATATTCATTTACATTTGCGGTTCTGTGTCTAATCCATTGTCTAGCTATGAAAATAGGAAGTTTAACGTGATATTTTATTTCACACATTTCAAAAGGAGTTGAATGCCAATGCCTCATTAAATATTTAATTAACCCTTCGTCTGTAGACACTTTTTTTGTTCCTTTTCCGTATGAAACTCTTGCAGATTGAACTATAGAACTATCATCACCCATATAATCAACTACTCTAACAAAACCATGGTCAAGAACTGGAAGGGCTTCGTAGAGAATTTTTTCTAATTCTGGAGAAGTTACTCTCTTAGTTTCGTGTTTTTGAGCTTGTTGTTCTGCAATTTCTTGCTTTTGTTCTGTTGTTAGTTTCATTTAGAATTAATTTATTGAATCTCTTTTAAAGAGTTTTATATTAATAGTGTTGGTTTTCCAACTATGACGATAAACGAATTTCGTAATAAACATTACGGACGTGGGGGCAGTACCCACCACCTCCACCATTTACAACTTATGGGGGTGAATTAGGATCGACGGATGTCTAAAGGCTGTTCTTTCGTACGAGATGGTTCCGACGTAACGGGCCAATTTACAAATGCTAACGAAAGTTACGCACTTGCAGCTTAATTAACTTTGTTAATTAAGTAACGGGGTCTGGGGCACCTGGCAACAGAACGCCCCTTACAACTTTCAAGTTTTCCTTAATTAATATTGCTGATTTAAATTATAAACTCTAGCTGGGCGGAGCTTGGGCGGAATTTTCACTGAAGTTTTAGTTTTTTTTCAAAGAACTCTATCATTTTAATTTCTGAGTCTTTATCTGCTTCTTCATTATATTGACTGGCTCTACCAACATAGTCATGGCTTTTTTCCGTAGATCTAACAAGTTTTTTATGCAGCTCTCTATTAAAACCGTGATGTGCATTTTTATAAATAAAAATTTGCAACATTCCTGATGATATTTGTTCTGGGTCTCTGTTTTTCCACATTTTACAATTAGTAGATGAAACCCATTCATCTAGCTCCCCTATAAAAACAACTACTGGCATTAAAAGTTTTTGTTTTCCACACGATGGATAAAAAGCAACACCTGCATCAAACCATTGTTTAACATTTTTATACAGATAGTTTTCTCTTATAAGTTCTCCTGCTAAAGATAAAACAGTCATACCTCCTCTGCTACCACCAATGATACCAAACTTATTATTTGTAAGATTGGGAAATTCAGATTTTAAGTATTCTATTGAACTTAAAGCTCCCATACTTGAAGCTGGACCCCTCGTAATCGTGCCCTTTGTTATACCAGTGTTATAAAATATGTCTAAAATAATTACGCCAAATCCTCTTTGAAGTAATTTTTTTGCATATCTTTCTTTTGTGACGGCAGCAGCCTCGCCAATACCTCCACTCGTTGGTATGATAACTACATAAGGAGACGGTTTTTTATGTAATGGTTTAAAATGAAAGATATAATAATCATCTCCCGTTGGTTTTTCACCCTTTTGTTTTTGAACCATAGTTAAAGGATATTTTATACCTTGTATTTTTGTAACTTTTGGAAAATTTTTACATTTAGGATTATCTTTGCAAGAGAGCTCCCTTGATAAAGCTTGAGAACTAAAATTTAAAAAAAGAACTAGGATCACTAAAAGTTTTTTCATGCTTCACGATCCTAGCATAAGTTTGGGCGGAGTTGGGGCGGAATTTCCTTTGAGGTTTTAAATTTGATTCAATAACAAATGGCGTCTAATAAGGAAAAATGTTACAAAGTCCGGGGCACCTGGCAATTGATTAATCATTTAGAAAGAATGGTTCTTTTAATAAAGAATTATCAAATTTTTTACTATTTAAATTTATTTTCTTTTCAAAATATTCTTTTACTACTTCTTCGCTAAATTCGCTTTTTTTTGAATATCTTACCTCTTTAATTTTATCCTGACCAAGAGCTTTAATTGTAAAAATAGAACCATCTCTAATTCTTTCAGCAATAGAGTGAAATGCTGATTTAATAGTAGACATTGTATATTCAAAAGGATTTGTCTTTAAATTAGACATAGCATGATAAAGCATTGGACCACTATCTAATCCTTTAGAAAGTAAATGAATTGTTGTGCCTGCTAAATGAGGATTATCATCATATAATGCCCAAAAATTACAATCACAACCTCTGTAGTAAGGGGATACACCAGCGTGAATATTTATCGCTTTTTGTTTAACTAAAAAATCTACAAGTTCACCTTTTATATAACTAGAACCAAAAACAACATAAACATCACTTTTTAAAAAATCTGACAATAAATTCATTGAGCATTTATTTAAATCTCCTGAAAGCATGGGTAAAATTTTAATATTTTTCTTTTTATTATTTACATATGAATTACCAAATAAATGAAATTGAGCATTATTAACATTCTCAAAATATTTTTTAATAATTGAAGATACTTGATAATGACCTGGAACAATTCCTGGAAAAATAGTACCACACTCCTGAATGACATAAAGTTCATCAGATATGCCTGATAATAAATTAATTAAATAATTATGCCTTTTATTATTTGAAGTAAATAATGTAACTTTCATTGATTCATCATTTTAACTATTTCTACATGGTCTTGTCTTGCTATTTCCAAAGAAGAATTGTTTATGGAATTCATTCCCATTTCGTAGTCAACCGTCATACTGTCTTTAAAGGCAATATCAATACCTAGTTCTTTTAAAACTTTAAGAGAATTCTTGTCATAGCTTCCGCATGGATGTGAACTAAATTTAATAAAATTTGAACTCTTCTTAAGAATTTTAATTAAATTATTTAAGTTTGTAGAATATTCCAACTTTTGCTCATTGTAAGACAAATTTTCAATTTTTGTAGGATGGTTATGAGAATGAAGACCAATTATATGCCCTAATCCATCAAGTTTTATTAAATCTTTTTCATCAAAAAATAATTTTGATTTCTGATTTTCAATATCTACTTTAAATTCTTTTAACATCAAAAACATATTTTTTTCATAATCATCCTTTGAAAGAAAAATATCCCTTACTAACCTAAATTTAATATCTTCATAACTATAAAAATTATATTTTTTTTTTTTAATATCAATTTTTTTTTTATTCATTTCAAAAAACGAGTCTAAGTCTTTGTCTAAAATTTTATAAAACTCGTCATAAAATTTATTAATACTATTGAAGTAATTCGCTCTAAAATATCTAAAAATTTCTAAATTGTCTGGTTTGCCTTCAAAAATTGAAGTGTATACAAAAAATAAACTTTTAATTTTAAGTTCTTCTAAAACAGGTAGAGCAATATCAATTTGGCATTTTATAGCATCATCAAAAGTTAGACACACCTCATTATTTTTAAGTTTATTATTCTTAAATTTTTCATAAAACACATCGGCATCTAAAATATTTTTTCTTCCTATAAAATTTATCATTTTAAAGAAATCATTTTTATCTATTGAACCCTGAACTTTTGTGTGAATTGCATTATCGTGGAAATGATGAAACATTATTCCATGATAGAAGTTGTTATTTTGATTAAAATACATAAATGTATGTTTAAAGTTTTTTTCCTTTCTTAATTGGATTTATCATAAATTTTTACATTTAAAAGGAAGTGTGAATTTTTTTTTTGAGTAGATTTTTTCAATAACATAACATTCGGGTTTTCCTTTTCCACCTGTCCAATAATTGTGGACATTTGTCCAACTTTCTTTTCTACCAAGATACTTCCAGCTACCAGTGCACTGGGAACATGGTCCAGCTTTTGAAGTTTGGAAGTGCAAATGATCAATATTGCCACTACACCTTGTGTTTCCATGTTTGCCGGCACTTGCAATTAATTGCCCTCTTTTAACTTTATCTCCTTTCTTCACTTTAAAATCTCCAACATGTAAATAAGATGCGTATATTGAGCCTGCATGCCTTATTGTTATAACGTTACCCGCACATTTGTCATTTTTTGCAAAAACTACCTTTCCGTCATTTGCTGCAAGAATTTGGTCACCAGCTTTCATATAAAAATCAACACCATAATGCTTTGTGTCTCTTTTAGTTGCACTCATACTTGCTCCCCATCTAGATTTGTAATCAGAAACAATTGGTGCAGAGTTTTTGGGAAGAATAATTGGGAACTTAGAAAAATTTTTTTCATTATCTTTACGCATTACGTAGCCAGTTTTACCTTTGTATGTACGGCCAGACTTAATTTCATGTAGTGCTTTATAAATTTCGTCAGCATCGGTTAAGTCATTTCCATTGCTAGAGGGGGGGAATAATAAAATAATAAATATAATTGTTAAAAAATTTTTCACTAAAAAATATATTTATCTGCTAGATAAATAGCTAGTCCCAACGCTATTCCAACAAGTATCCAGTAATAATTATCCTTCATTACGCTACAAACTTTCCTAAATCAGGCTTAAAGTAATTAGGTCCCTTCATTACTTTTCCTTTGTCGTTGTAGATTGGTTTGCCATCAGATCCTAATTTGCTCATATTTGAATTTTGTACTTCCTCAAAACATTTATCTAAATCTATACCAAATGCATGTCCCGCTCCATAAGTCACATAAAGAATATCTGTTAGTGCATCAGCAACTTCTTTTATGTCTTTTTTATCCATTGCTTCTTTTAGTTCTTCAAGTTCCTCCTTAATTAAATCGTACCTGAGAGAAGTGATTTTATCATCAGGAAAACTGGCTTTTTCTTTGATTTCTTGACCAAATGTTTCCATAAATTTTCTAACACTTTTAAAATTAGTCATTTCTTATCCTTTATATTTTATAATTATTTAATAAGGGTGTATTATATCAATGAATCAAATATGAAATACAGAACAGAATTTGATAGTATTGGAAAAATAAAAGTTCCTGGTGATAAGTATTGGGGAGCTTCAACTGAGAGATCTAATAAATATTTCAATATTGGTGATTTTTTAGTTAGACCTTTGGTGATACATTCCATAGCAATTATAAAAAAAGCTGCAGCGATAGTTAATGCAAAAAATAAAGATTTAGATCCCAAAATAAGCAGATATATAATCAGAGCAGCTGAAGAGGTAATCAAAGGAAAACATGACGAACATTTTCCTTTAAAAGTGTGGCAAACAGGTTCGGGCACTCAGACTAATATGAATGTTAACGAGGTAATAGCTAATAGAGCTATTCAAATGATGGGTGGTAAATTAGGATCAAAAAAACCAGTGCACCCAAATGATCATGTAAATAAATCTCAATCAACAAATGACGTTTTTCCAACAGCTATGCACATAGCTATAGCTATAAAAGCTAGAAATAAACTTTTACCTTCATTAAAAATACTTGAAAAGGAATTAGCTAAAAAATCAAAAGAGTTTAGAAATATCGTAAAAGTTGGAAGAACTCACTTGCAGGATGCTACACCTCTGACACTAGGTCAAGAATTTTCAGGATATCATACTCAATTAAAAAAATGCATCGTAAGAATAGAGGGCGCTCTTAAAGAAATTTTATTTTTAGCTCAGGGTGGAACTGCTGTCGGTACTGGACTAAATACTAAAAAAAATTTTGATAAAAAAATTATTAAAGAAATAAGCAAGATAACAAAAATTCCATTTAAACCTACATCAAATAAATTTGCAGCATTGGCGGCACATGATGAAATTGTCAATTTTTCTGGCACGTTAAATACAGCTGCGGTGTGCTTAATGAAAATTGCGAATGACATAAGATTTTTAGGTTCAGGGCCTAGAGCAGGTTATGGAGAGCTAATCCTGCCATCAAACGAACCAGGCTCATCAATCATGCCTGGAAAAGTGAATCCAACTCAATCTGAAGCAGTTACGATGGTATGCGTAAAAGTAATTGGAAATCACAATGGGATAACTATGGCAGGTTCGCACGGACATTTTGAATTAAATGTTTTTAAACCGCTTATCATACATAATATTTTACAATCTATAGAAATCATGAGTGACTCGTCAAAAACTTTTGCCTTGTATTGTGTTAAGGGAATTAAAGCCGATAAAAAAAGGATAAAACATCTATTGGATAATTCTTTGATGTTGGTTACAGCTTTAGCGCCAAAAATTGGTTATGATAGAGCTGCTTACATAGCTAAATCAGCACATAAAAATGGAACAACTTTAAAACAAGAGGTTGTTAAAGCTGGATTAATAAAAGAAAAAGAATACGATAGAATTATGAGCCCACTAAAAATGACTAAGCCGAAATAAGTTAAACAACTTCTAAAATAAATTCTTTTATTTTTTTTAAATCAAAAATATCTATAAAGCTTTTATCGAATAATATATTTTGAAAACTTTCTTTAAAATATTTTAAATCCTCTTCTGAAGCTTTATAATTATTATTTATTGTCACATTTTTAAAATTTATTTTTTTGTTTAAAATACTTATATTTCCTTGAACAATCATGTTTAAAATTTCATTTTTATTTTTTGTTTTTATTGAAAATGTTTTTAAAAATTTTTGTTTATCATTAGACATAATTGAGCAATTAAAAAATAAAAGAGGGTACTCCTCTAGAAAATTTATATTTCCATCACATTGAAAAGAACTATCTGAAATTGAAAATTTTTTTGAATAATTCATTGATCCATATGCTAAATCAACCTTAATTCTTAAATCTTCTATTAAATTTCGACTAAATCTTTTTATTTTGAAATTTATTTCATTTTTACTATTGATCTTTTTAATAAAATTTTTTGACTTAAATATTTTGTTTAAATCTAATTTTTTTAAAATTTGAGAATTAAATTCTTCTATATTAAATTTTGAATTTATATCAAAAAAAGGTTCTATAGTGATCAAACTATTATTGGTAAAAGAAAGATTTTTACTTCTCAAATATGAATCATAAATTTTTAAAACCTCATTATCATATAAAAAATTAAATTTTAAATTTGCATTGAGTATTTTAGATTTAAATGTTCCGCTGATTAAATCCGAATTTTGAATTAAATCAAAATTAATATTTGCATTTATCCCAGTATTTAAGAGTTTAAAATAAATATTTTTCAATTCATTTTTTGCTTCTAATTTAAATTCTTTATTAAAAATTTTACCCGTGATCAAATTTTTATTATACCCGTAATTAGCAAATTTAATCCTTTCAATATTTACTATTAATTTATTTTTATCAAAAATTTTCAAATTTAAATTAGCTAAAGCAAATTTATTTTTTAGATTAAGTAGTTGATCTATGAAAACTTTAACTTCTGAACTTTCTAACGTTGCGTTATTATCTTTCAAAATTATTTTATCTGATTGAAAATTTTTGAAGTTGTAGATAGAGGATATTTTTGGATGAATAAATAGATTTTTTGCTTTGAATTCGGTAGACGTATTATTAAAATTAATAATTGAATTCTCTATTCTTATACTTGGTGTGGGAAAAGGCTTAAAAATAATTTTTTCATATTTTAATACCTTGAGTTTATACTTTTCTTGTAAAAAATTCTTAATATTATCTGATCTTTTTTCATAATTAAAAAAGATGGGAATAGTGAAGAATAAGGCAATTGAAATAACAGTTATAAGTATTAAGTATTTTAAGAAAAAAATAAATTTAAATAATTTAGAATATTTATTGTGTATTGTTTTAAAAAATTTATTTAACATTTTTTTTATTATTATAACTAGTATATAAATGAAAATTCTCTCTTATGAATAACATAGATATTCTAATTGAAAACCTAAACAAAGAACAAAAAGAAGCTGTTCTGAGCACTGAAGGGCCTAACTTAATTGTAGCTGGAGCTGGTTCGGGTAAGACAAGAGTATTAACAACAAGGCTCATCCATATTATTAATCAGAAAAAAGCATTTCCTAATCAAGTATTATGTGTAACTTTTACTAATAAAGCAGCTAAAGAAATGCAAAACAGAGTTATGCAGCATATAAAGGGCAGCTCTAATGCTGTACCTTGGTTAGGCACATTTCATTCAATTAGTGTCAAATTTTTAAGAAGGCATGCTGAAGCTTTAGGATATAGAAGTAATTTTACTATTTTAGATACTGATGATCAAAAAAAATTAATTAGAAATATTGTTAAAGGAGAGGATTTGGATGCTAAAAAATTTTCCCCGCAATTAATAATGTATCATATAGATCAATGGAAAAACAAAGGCCTACTTCCAAAAGATGTTGAGTTAAAAAAATCTAGTCAAATAATTAAATCAATACTTAATGTTTATAAGATCTATCAAGAAAAAACTAAAGACCTTAATGCGTTCGACTTTGGTGATTTAATCTTGTTTTGTGTTAAACTTTTTGAGAGTCATCAAGACATTAAAGAAATATATCAAAAAAACTTTAAATATATTTTAGTTGATGAATTTCAAGATACTAATTTTATACAAAATAAATGGCTTAATTTGCTTGTAAACGAAAAAAAAAATATTTGTTGCGTGGGTGACGATGATCAATCAATTTACAGTTGGAGAGGTGCAGAAATTAAAAATTTTTTAACATTTGATCAAATTTACAAAAACTGCAAAGTTTTTAAATTAGAACAAAATTACAGATCTACAAAAAATATATTAGAAACTGCATCAAACCTAATTTCAAATAACTCTAATAGAGTTGGTAAAAAATTATGGTCATCTGCAATTCAAGGCGAGCTAGTAAAACTTAACTGCTATAGAACTGGTAAAGATGAGGCTCAAGGTGTCAGCGACATAATTGAAAAAAAAATAAAAAAAAAATATTCTTTAAATGACGTTTCTATTTTAGTAAGAGCGATTTATCAAACAAGAGAATTCGAAGAAAGATTTCTTCAAGTAGGTATCGGATACCGAGTATTGGGTGGTATAAAATTTTATGAAAGAGCGGAAATTAAAGACGCGGTATCTTATCTAAGAATAATTAATCAAAAATTTGATGATTTGGCTTTAGAAAGAGTCATTGGAATACCTAAAAGAGGTGTGGGAGAAAGTACTCTTAATCAAATTTATAAATATGGAAAAACTAATAAATTATGTTTGGAAGACTCTGTCATTAAAATTTTAGAAATAGCGGGTTTTAAGCCAAAGATCAAAACAGCGCTAACTCAGTTGATGAATATGATACAAAAATGGCGAAGAGATAATCTTAGCATGAAACATTATGATTTATTGAAATTAGTTTTAGATGAGTCAGGATACTCATCAATGTTAAAAAATAAAAAAGATTTAGAAAACGAGAATAGATTAGAAAATTTGAAAGAATTACTAAGAGCAATGCAAGATTATGATAATCTTGAAAGTTTTTTAGAGCATGTTGCTCTAGCTACTTCGATAGACCAAGAATGGGAAGGTGCAAAAATAAATTTAATGACAATGCACGCTGCTAAAGGGTTAGAATTTGATGTCGTATTTCTTCCAGGTTGGGAGGAAGGTTTGTTTCCTCATCAAAAATCATTAGAAGAAAAAGGAGATTTTGCATTAGAGGAAGAAAGACGATTAGCGTATGTTGGCATTACAAGAGCTAAAAAGGAGGCTTTCTTATCTTTTGCGATGAAAAGAGCTTATCATGGGGATTGGATGGATGCATTACCATCAAGATTTATAAATGAAATCCCAGATGAAAGCGTGGAAAAAAATGAAGTAGATATGAACAAAACTGATGATTTTGAATTTAATCAGGATAATTCGATAGAATTTGAAGAGGAATATAGAAGCCCTGGATGGGATAGATATAAAAAAAATAAAATGCTCAAATGGAAAAAATAAAAAAATTAAAAGAAATTTTGAAAAAAGAGGGTGTCGATGGTTATATAATTCCAAAAAACGATGAGTTTTTTAGTGAATACATACCTGATTATAATGACAGACTTAATTTTATAACAGGTTTCACAGGCTCTTATGGCTTTGCATTAATTTTAAAAAATAGAAATTATTTATTTGTTGATGGAAGGTATACTCTGCAAGCGCACAATCAATGTGGAAAGATCTTTAAAATTATTACCTTTCCCCAAAAATTGCCAAAAGACATTTTAAAAGATAAGAAATTATCAATTGCTTATGATCCAAAATTATTTACTAAAAAAATACTTGAAATTTTTTTTGGTAAAAATAATTGTAAATTTGTCTCACTTAATAAAAATTTAATTGATGAGATATGGAAAAGAAAAATTCACCAAAATAAACATAAATTTTTCAAATTACCAATCAGCTCTGTAGGTGAAGGTTATAAATCTAAGATTAATAAAATAGTTCATAATTTAAAAAAAAATAAAGCTGATTTTCAATTTATTTCCTCTAGCGAAAATAACGCTTGGCTTCTTAATATTAGGGGAAGAGACACAAAATATACACCCATACCCTACAGCTACATTTTAATTGACAAACATAAAAAAGTAAAATTTTTTTGCAATCCAAAAAAATTATCTTTATCATTCAAAAAATACTTCAACAAAGTTGAATTTATAAAAATAAATTTTACAGGAAAAGTCCTTTCAGAAATATATAAAAAAAAATTTATCATAGACAAAAATTCATGCTCTATATATTTTGAAAATATAATTTCAAAAAATAATAAAATTTTAAACGCACAAGATCCTATTTATTTTTTAAAAGCGATTAAAAGCAAGAAAGAAATTGAAAATACAAAAAAAACTCATATTTATGATGGGATAGCTCTTACAAAATATTTATTTTGGATTAAGAAAAATTTTAATAAGAAAAATATCACGGAAATGAGCGCGTCTCAAAAGTTATTTAAATTTAGAAAAAGAAATAATAAATTTAAATTTTTAAGTTTTCCTACTATATCAGGGACTGGTCCTAGTGGTGCTATTATTCACTATAAAGCTACAACAAAAACAAATAGAAAATTAAAAAAAGGAGATGTTTATCTTGTTGACTCTGGAGGACAATATGAATTTGGAACTACTGATGTGACTAGAACTATTTCTTTAAATAATTCAAATAAAAGAATTAAAAATATCTTTACTAGAGTTTTAAAAGGCCACATTGCTGTTGCAAATTTTAAATTAAAAGAAAACACATCTGGTTCAGAAATAGATAGCATTGCAAGAAAATACCTAAGACAAATAGGCCTGGATTATGCTCATGGAACAGGACATGGTGTGGGATATTTTTTAAATGTTCATGAAGGCCCTCATGCAATTTCAAAAAATAATAGAATTAAATTTATGGAAGGAATGATAGTTTCAAATGAACCTGGATATTATGAAAAAAACAAATTTGGTATTAGAATTGAAAATCTAGTTTATGTAAAAAAAGAAAAAAAGAACAAGCATTTTGAAAATTTAACTATGGCACCAATTGATAAAGATTTAATTGATCAAGATTATCTTAACAAAAATGAGAAGGAATGGTTGAATAAATACCATAAAAAAGTTTTCGATAATTTAAAAATAGGAATGAATAAAGTAGAAATTTTAGAATTAAAAAAAGCTTGTTCAGCTATCTAAAATCTTATTCCACTCTTTTTCAAGAATAATCTTAATATTTAATTGTTTAGCTTGATCTATTTTTTTTTTTGTTGGTTTACTATCTCCAACTATCAATATGTCTAGTTTTTTAGAAATTGATCCTAAAACTTTACCTCCATTATTTTCTGCAATTGCTTTTGCTTCCGACCTGCTCATACTTTTAAACCCACCTGTAAACATTAATTTTTTGTTAGAAAATTTTCCATCGATATTTCTTATAAAATAATTTTGAATGCTAAGTTTACCAATTAAATCTCTTGTAATTCTTATATTTGTTTTATTTATGAAAAAATTATCTATTGATTTAATTTGTGTTTCTCCAATTCCATCAAGGTCTACTAAATTTTTTAGTATTTTTTTTCTTATATTTAGATCAAATAATTTCGCAAATTCTTGGATTGAAGAGAAAAAACCTGCTAAAATTTTTGCATTTTCTTGACCAATATGCCTGATACCAATTGAGAAAATAAATCTATCCAAATTAATAGTCTGTGATTTAGTAATCGCTCTTTTTAAATTATCAATCGATAGATCTCCCCAACCCTCAAGTTTTTTAATTTTTTTATAGTTAAGTCCAAATATATCAGACGGCTCTTTTATTAAGTTCAGGTCCCAGAATTGATCTATAACTTTTTTGCCCAATCCATCTATATTAAAGGCTTCTTTTGAAACTATATGCTTAAGTTTCTCTTTTGCTATAAATTTACAGTCATATCCTTTGACACATCTTCTAACTGCATCATGTTTTTTTGTGCTTTTGCTAAATTCTTTAATTGTATCAGCCCCGCAAAGGCATTTTTTAGGAAAAATAAATTTCTTATTTTTCTTGTTCCTTTTTTCCTTCACCACTGACACTACTTGAGGAATAACATCTCCAGCTCTTTGAATTTGTATAGTATCTCCAATACGAACATCTTTTCTTATAATTTCATCTTCATTGTGTAACGTGGCGTTAGAAACGATAACGCCTCCGACATTCACAGGCTCTACTTTTGCTACGGGTGTTATAGCTCCAGTTCTTCCAACTTGAATAGAAATATCTTTGATTTTTGTCAAAGCTTTCTCTGCAGAAAATTTGTAAGCTATTGCCCATCTAGGCGAATTCGATGTAGACCCTAGTCTAGACTGCAGTGTTAAATCATTCACTTTATACACTAAACCATCGATATCATAATCTAAGGATGAACGGATTTGATTAACTGACTCATGTTGTTTTTTTATTTCATCTAAATTCTTAATTATTTTTGTCAATGGATTGGTTTTAAAACTCCAGCTAGATATTTTATTTAAAAAATTTGACTGTGTCTTAAATTTTTTAGACTCATCTTTTCCAAGGCCATAGGCAAAGTATTGTAAAGGCATTCTAGCAGTAACATTTGGATCTTTTTGGCGCAAAGATCCGCCAGCTGCATTTCTTGGATTGGCAAATCTATCTTTAATTTTAATAAAATCTTTTTTTCCAATATAAATTTCACATCTTACCTCAAGTAAATTTGGAACATCTTTTGAATTAATATTTTGAGGTATTCCTTTAATTGTTTTTAAATTTTCTAAAATATCTTCTCCGACATAACCGTCTCCTCTTGAAGATCCTCTCACTAATATGCCTTTCTCATAAATTAGCGATGCCGAAATACCATCTATCTTAGGCTCTGATATAAGTTCAATTTCTTCATGTTTAATATTTAAAAAATTATTTATTTTCTTTAAAAAATCTTTCATATCTTTTTCACTAAATGCATTAGATAATGAAAGCATCGGTAGCAAGTGCTTAATTTTTTTGAATTTATTGGATGGTTTTGCACCAAATAAATTTTCAGTTAAATTAAGATTACGTAAAAATTTAAATTTTTTTTCTAAGTCAAAAATATCATTTTTTAATAAATCATAATCTGAGTCTTTAATTCTGGGATTATCATCTGTGTAGTAAAATTTATTGTGTTTTTTTAAATTTTCAATCTTAAGTTTGAATTGCTCAATTATTTTATTTTTTTCATCCATTAAGCTTACTTAATCATTGTAAAAATCTTATCTAAAATACTCTTTTTATCTTTTGTTTCATTTTTAAGATTTACCGAATAATCTTTGTTAAATATTTTATATGACTCTTCGTACCACTCACTAGAGTTGTAATTATACCCAAGTATACTAGCATATTTTTTTGCTTCATTTTCTAATCCTAAATGATAATGAATTTCGACCAATCTATGCAAAGCTTCTTCAATAAATACAGTTTCGTCGTAATTTTCTAAAATTAATTTTAATCTATTGATTGCAGGAACCCATTTTTGAACAGAAATATAATATTTAGCTATATAAAGTTCTTTCGCAGCAAATTGATTTTCTAATAGTTCTTTTTTAAATCTAAGGTCCATTGCGTATTCTGTTTTGGGATATTTATTTAAAAAGAAATCTATTTTCTTTTTTGTATCAATCAATGGTTTAAGATCATGTCTTTCATCCCCTATTTGCTCAAAATTAATAATTGCAATTAAATAATGCGCGTAAATTACATTTTTGTCAGCAGGATAATTTCTTAAAAATCTTTCTAAGTTTTCTCTAGCATCTGTATATAAATTTATTCCATACAATGAAAATGCAGACATTATAGAGGACTTTGCTGCAAATAATGGAGAGTTAAAATTTAATTCTGCCTCAGTAAATTTTTTACTTGCAAAAAAATAATCATTATTTTTAAAAGCATCAAATCCCTCTTTATATAGTTGAAAAGGATCATTTTTTTTTGAAGACTCATAAATTGGTTTTTCTTTTGAACAAGAAATTAAAAGAAAAATAATTAAAAATGAATATATTAGTTTCGCTTGCACTAATGCAAGTATTACCAGATTTTTTTTTAAATTGTAGGATTTATTTCTTTTAAGATATTAAGCGTTTACTGCTATTTTATCTAATTCTTTCGTTTGGAATTTTTTTGTGACTTCAAAACTATTTGGCTCTATAAGCTTAAATGACTCTTTTGTGTTAAAAATTTTTCTCAAGAATAAATTTGTTAATTCGTGACCTCCTTGATAACAGCTAACTTTTCCAATTATTCTGTATCCTGATAATAAAAAGTCTCCTGCTAAATCTAGAATTTTATGATTAACAAATTCTTTTTTATTTCTTAATCCGCCCTCATTTAGTACTTTATCTTTATCTACTACAACTGCATTATTTAAAGAACCGCCTTTTGCTAATCCAGATTTTTTAATTTTCTCTATATCCTCGAATAAACAAAAAGTTCTAGAACTACAGACTTCATCTAAATTATCTTTTTGGAAATCAATCTTATTTTTTTGTTTACCAATTATTTTATTTTCATAGTTCAGTTGGAAGTCTACTTCTAACGAAGTATTATTTGGCTCTATAGAAATTTTTCTATCATTATCTATTAATTCAATTTTGTCAGAAATTTTAAGATATTTTCTTTTTTTACTTTGATTAACAAGATCAATTTTTTCTAAAATATCGATAAAATCTTTTGAAGAACCATCCATAATTGGAACTTCTTCATTATCGATTTCAATTAGCGCATTATCTATTCCAATAATGTAAAGAGCCGCGAGTAAGTGTTCCACTGTAGAAACTTTTGCACCATGGTTATTTTCAAGTGTAGTGCACAATCTAGCTGAAGTTACGTTAGCAAAATTTGCTTTAATTAAATTATTTTTGTCTAAATCTGTTCTTTTAAAAACTATGCCATGATTTTCATCGGCTGGGAATAATTTTACTTTTGCACTCTTACCTGAGTGTAATCCTATGCCAGTAAAACTTATAATTTTTGTTAACGTTTTTTGGTATATCTCTTGCATTGGAGAATGTTATACTTGAGCTAAATTTAAAACTTAAAACAACAAATGTTTCTAAAAATAACAATATTAGCCAAAAATTGCGTCAAAAAACCTTGCAATTAGAGATTTTTCAAACTGGGTAACTGGAATTGCTTCTTTTTTCCAACCATAATGGACAAGTCTATTTGCGGTATTTAAGATATTTTCATTTGAAACATTTTCTAAAAACTCCATTTCATAATGATTCTCATCCATAAAAGCATCCTTAAAAATCTCCTTTAAACTTTTTAAATGCAATTGATCATTAAAATCAAAGAAAATCTTTTTTGAAAATTGTTTATAATGTTTAAGGTTTATATTATTTAGAATAAGTAGTTCTAAAACTTCATTTGCTCGAGCTAATGCAATTTCATAAATTAATTTTTTCTTGATTTTTCTAAAGATACAATTTTTAAAGAATTTTTCCTCTAAAATTTCATCTTCCGATAAATCATCTTTTTTCAATTCAATATTACTTAGGATATCTTTAACGTTATCTATTTTTAAAGAAGTGATTTTTGATATATCTTTTACTATAATATCGCTTCCAAATTCAAAATCTTGCTCGTACTTAAGAGAATTATTTTCAAAATAAAATATTTTTGAATTATTATTCTCAATTTTTATTTGAAAGAAAGTTTCCTTATTATTAAAAGTTTCACTTAAATATGCACCTTTAATAAAACTTTTAATATAGGTTTTTTTGATTTTTAAGTTACATCTATCAAAAATAATCTCTAAATTTTTATAATCATTTGAACTAATTAATACAAAAGATAACTCATGTGAATAAAAATCTCCAAAAAGTCCAATTGGTAGGTTATCAATCTTTTTATTATCTAAAATAAATTTTGAATTAAAGATGTGTAGAACTTTTTTTTTTAGTTCAAATTTATCTACACATGATTTTAATGTATTTAAAATATAAGTTATATTTTCTCTTAAAACCTGAGATCCATTGAGTTTTTTATAACCTGAGAAATTAATAAATGTAGGCTTAAAATTTTCTAGAATTAAAATAGTTTCTTTGAAAGTAAAATTTAACTTTTGTTCCATTAAAAAAATATTTTCTTTAATCACGTTAAATGCACTATCTAAATCAGAGACACTATTGTCCTTCATACCTTCTAATGGAACTTCTGACTTATAAACTAGCTTAAAATTATTATGCTCATCTACATAACCTACAAAAAAAATGTAGCTCAAATTATTTATTTCAACAAAAAGTGAATAATCAAAATTTTTCATAATTTATTTTAATATAAGCTGATCTTGAATTCTAAAGTCAAATACTAAGTATTTTTCAA